>ERZ857882.259-NODE-259-length-67002-cov-5.576262_pt1 | contig 67002 bp, 65 predicted proteins | sample MGYA00519697_ERZ857882 | MGnify/ENA primary metagenome ERZ857882 (study PRJEB31778, sample SAMEA3449373) | human gut metagenome | biome: human gut; feature: human-associated habitat; material: faeces | place: United Kingdom | collected 2010/2012 ...
TGTGGTTCCTTTTTTGCGCCTCTACGGTGCGTTACTGCGTGGGTGTTTCAAACTTGAACTTCAGTCAATGCAACTGCAAAGCGGGCGCATAAATCGCAGCCACCCGTTTTACGGGTGGCTGCGATTTCATTTGTATATTCGGTTCATTCCGGCAGCTTTTCCCACATCGGTTGCAAAAAGCGTAGTGGTAATCTACGGGGGCGCCGCAATATGGACAGAACAGACTGCCCTCTGCGGAAGCGCTTGCGGCGGTCGCCGGTCCAGCATTTTGCTGCTCAGAAGAAAACCGTTCGTTCCATGGATCAGGTTCTTCATGATCCTCCGTAATATCATATTCAGAATGCCGCTGCTTTGCGGTTGCATTTTTGAATTGGTAGACGGCCTGGATAACCGCAACGATTACAAAGATCAGACCGAATGGAGCCATAAATGTAGCGCGCATGCGAAGCGCAAGCACGGTCCCCAAAATCCCAAACACCCAGGCAGCAATGCTCATAATCCCACCGAGCATGGAAGGCGCGCGGCCTCGCTTTACGCTTTTCATCGCTTTTCTCCCGGTTTTGTAATCGGTAGGGCGTCCAGCACGTTTCTGACAAGCAGAGAGATGGCGTCAATGCTCTTCAACTTTCCGCATTCCATGCAGGGAATCACATGGACGATCGAGCTTCCGGCGGCGTACAATAAGTATTTTTCCCGCGCACGGCGTTGAAGCTCCGGGATGGACTCATAGATGTCACTGGTTTTGCTGCCAACATAAGCGCGGTATCCTTTTTTCCCTACATTTTCGGCGGCCTGTTCCAAGTCCATGTCAAACAGCAGACAAGCGTCGACACGCGGAATACCGAAATGCTCGTGCTCGAGCGCCATTACAAAGTCCAACAAATCCGGCTTGCCGATGTCACAATCGCGGATGCTCTGGTACACGGCGTTCGACAGAACATAGCGGTTGATCAAAAGCACATCCACCGAAGAGAGGTCGAACGTTTGAAAGGCTTCAAAACGGTCGAGCGCAAACCAGAGCGCCATACTCTTGCCATCGACGCTGTCCGCGCGCACACCGTCCCGCCCTGTCAGAAGAACCCCAATTTCATGCCCGAAGAAGGACTCATAGATGGGGAAGGACAGTTGACCAACCCGCAATCCTGCGTTTTCAAGATACTGAGCTGCGCATTGCATCTGCGTACCCTTTCCGGTACCGTCAATGCCCTCAAACGCAATGATATAGGCCATAACGATCTCTTCCTTATTTCCCTGTAATTCGCTTCATTGCGCGAATCGTATTTTCGCGCGAAGCAAAGGCCGTCATGCGGAAATAGCCTTCGCCGGCTTTGCCGAACCCGGCGCCGGGTGTACCGACGATGTGATGCTGAGCCAAGAGCTCATCGTAAAACCGCCAACTATCGCCATGCGGCACCTTCAGCCAGATGTACGGCGCGTTTACACCCCCATAAACGGTGTAACCGGCGGTTTGAAGACTTTCCCGTATGATGCGGGCGTTTTCCATATAGTCGGCAATAACGCTCTGAATCTGCGCATATCCTTCTTCAGAATACGCAGCAGCCGCGCCGCGCTGGGTGATATAGGATACGCCGTTGAACTTCGTCGCGACCCGACGCCCCCACATTTGGTTGAGGGAAACGTTGTTTCCGAAAGTATCCTGATACTGTAAAGACTTCGGTACAACCGCATAGGCACATCTGGTTCCGGTAAAGCCAGCCGTTTTGCTCATCGAGCGAAACTCAATGGCGCATTCCTTCGCACCTTCGATCTCATAGATGCTATGCGGTTTATCCGCTTCCGAAATATAGGCCTCATAAGCGGAATCATAGAGGATGAGCACTCCGTTTTTGCGTGCATATGCGACGATATCTGCAAGCTGCGCCTTCGTCAGCGTCGTGCCAGTCGGGTTATTGGGGTAACAGAGATACATGACATCTATATTTTTTACAGGCATCTCCGGCACAAAATCGTTCTCTGCTGTGCAGGGCAGATAGACAATGCGGTCGTAGCCCCCGTCGACATAGCGTCCGCCGCGTCCGGACATCACGTTTGTGTCCACATAAACCGGGTACACCGGATCCGTGACCGCAACCACGCAATCACCGGAAAACAATTCCTGAATATTGCCAACGTCGCACTTTGCACCGTCCGACACGAAGATTTCATCCTCTCCGATATCGATACCCCGAGACGCATAGTCGCGCGCCACAATCGCGTGACGCAGAAATTCATATCCAAAATCGGGCCCGTACCCGTGAAAGGTTGCTTCACAGCCCATCTCATCCACAGCTGCGTGCATCGCCTTGATGACCGCAGGAACAAGCGGTCTGGTAACATCGCCGATACCCATGCGGATAATGTCGGCGTCGGGGTGTGCCTTCTGAAAAGCTGCGGCACGCTTTCCCACTTCGGAAAACAAGTAGTTTCCCTGCAACAAGCTGTAATTGCCATTGGCTTTGAACATACAAAACCTCCAAAACATTATATATAAATAGTTTAACACACCCGTGCGCTTGCCGCAAGCATGGTTCCCGTTTCGACAGGCAATCCGCAATAAAACGACCGAAAAAGCATGATTGCAGCACGACCAAACAGCTTGCCTGGCGGTTTATCAGGAAAATGTGCCTAAAAAAGCGTTTTCAATCCACTCCAAAACCGAGTTTTTCGACAGAGGCTTGTTCCTATAATGGTAACGGGGGCTGGAAAACAAATGGAAAGCATCAAAAGAGTGCAAAAACAGAATCGGCTGCTGCTCTACGTCCAGCGGCGCGCGTTTATCGGCGAGCTGTTGATGTTCTTTACCGCGCTTTTGCTGGGACGCATTTGCCTGTTCGGAGATGTTGCTCCGTTCGGGCTGGCATTTCTGGCGGCTGCCACCATTGCGGACTGCAATGCGCATTATACGTTCTTGGGCGCAGTTTTCGGTGCCATCCTGCTCCAGTCGCCGCCGCAGTATCCTGCGGTTTGCGCCTGCATCCTGTACTATGTGATCGAACTGCTCTGGTCGCACTGGAGTCCCCGGTTTGCAAGACTGGACCGCTTGTTTCTGCTGTTTCTGGCACAGGCGATCCTCCTGCCCGTGTTTTTTGCGGGCGATGTGCAGACGCTCCTGCGCGCTTTGATCAATATTGGTCTTTGTGAATTTTCGGCACTGATCATGCAGAGCGCGCTCCGTACCATTACCTCCCTGAGAAAAAGGCACGTACTTTCCGATGCCGAACAGGTCAGCATCAGCCTGTTTTTCGGGATTCTGCTGCTGTCTGTGACCGACGTACAGGCCTTTGGTTTTTCGCTGCCCGTAGTGCTCCTGTTGGTGTTTTCTATGATTGCGGCACTGGCGCGCGGTGTCAGCGGCGTAGCCGTCTCCGTTGCGCTCGGCGCGGTTTTGACCGTCGGCGGTGACTTTACGCTGATGTTTGTCGGCAGCCTGGCTGCCTGTACGCTGGCCGGTTCGCTTTTGCGGCGCATGGATACCATCGGAATCTTCGGCGGGTTTCTGGGCGCGAGCCTCGTTGTAGGCACTTACATATATACCGCCTCTCACACGATCAATCTGCTGAACCTCGCCGTATCCGGCGCCATCTTCCTGCTCATCCCGCGGAACTGCCTGCTGGCGCTCTGCGCCTATCTCGATGCGGATAAGGATCGGGAGCGGTTCTCAGAAAAAGCGATGAAACGGATGCGTGAGCATACGTCAAAAGAGATGAAAACGACGGTCAAGGTTTGCAGAGAGGTGGCGCAGCTCTTTGAAGTGCAGCGCGAGCAGACAGAGCCGCAGGATGCGCAGATTCAATGGATTGCACAGGCGGCTGCAAGCGTCTGCATGGATTGTACAATGAAAAAAATGTGCTGGCGCGACGCAAGGCTGGCAGCGCAGACGGTAATGACCATGCTGCAAGCGCATGAGCGCGGAGAACGGATCCGAATCCGGCGGCCATTCGATCCATCGTGTAAACATATGCCGCAAATGGCTTCGGCGGCCTGGCAGGCGCAGAATCAATATCGTGTGCAGACCGCGCTGCGTGAGCAAACGGCACGACAGAATTTGTTTGTGAATCGCCAGCTCAACGGGCTGTGCGACGTTCTGGACGCGCTTGCGTCGAGGGTGGGGGAGGAGCGGTGGCTCGACGAGGATTTGGAGCTTTCGGTAGCAAGAAATCTGGATCGGCACGGTATTCGCGTGTTTGGCGTAGACGCTGCATTTCCGGAGGGAAAATTGCGACTGGACGTCCGCGTATCCGCTTCGTATCTTGACCAACCGCTTCCCATCTGTGAAGCGCTGCATACGACGCTCCGCAGGCCGGTTTCTATCCTGTCCGCCGAAAAGGATGGCCGCCAAGCGGTGTTCGTTTTTGAAGAGGCGCAGCCGCTCAGAGCGCTGATGGGAACGGCCGGAGCTGCAATCAGTCAGAGCGGCGTAAGCGGAGACAGCACCGGAGAAAGGCGGTTGCCGCAAGGGAAGGTGCTCTACGCCCTGAGCGATGGCATGGGCGCGGGAGAAGCGGCAAGGAATGAAAGCCAGTCTGCAATTCGCCTGCTGTTCGACCTGTTCAGTACGGGGTTTTCGCGGGATGTGGCGATGGAGAGCGTGAACCGCCTGCTGCTCAAGCGGGAACAGGATATGTATGCAACGTTGGATGCGCTGTATCTCAATCTGCGCTCCGGTCATGCGGAGTTTATCAAATGCGGCGCTCCGCCAACCTTTGTATATCGATCCGACCGAATCCATACGGTGTGTGCGGAAGCGCTGCCCGCCGGCATTGTGGATGAGGCGCAGCCCGCGATCCAACAGGCTCGCATTCGCAGGCACGACGCCATTATCATGTTTTCCGACGGCGCGCTGGATGCGCTGGGCGAGCAAACATGCGACGCTATACAGGCGGCATTGCAGGATGAACCGGACAGCCAGACCGCTGCTGAAAGGCTTTTGAACAGCGCCATTGAGGCTGGGGCAGCGGATGATATGACCGTCATGGTCGTACAGATTGTGTGAGAAACATGGAACTTTCGCTCGAACTGTTCCTGCTCGACAACACGCTTATGAACCTTTTGATGCTCCGACTTGCTTCCGCCATCAGCGGCTTGAAGCTGCGTCCACTTTTCGGCGTTGCCGTCTCGCTGTTTGGCGCCGTATATGCTCTGCTCTCGCTGACCAGCCTGCCCGTGCTACATCATTGGGTATGCAAGGCGTTGCTCTGCGTGACTGCGGCGATTCCGCTGATACACGGCAAACGGGATATTCTCCGCGCGCTGCTTGCACTTTTGGCAGCCGCATGTCTGACCGGCGGCATGATGCTCGGACTCTGTTTGATGCTTGGCGGCACGCTCTCAAACGGAGGATTGATTGGCACCGTACCCGTTCGAATTGCTTTGATGGGCCTATCGGCGGGCTGCCTGCTGCCAAGGATGGTGCGGGCGGCGCTTTCCGCATACCGCAGCAGAAACCGGAGGATAGCCATACGGATTGTGCTGGCGGATCGAACGCTTGCGCTGACGGCACTGGCGGACAGCGGAAATCTGCTAACTGAGCCATTGAGTGGCAAGCCGGTCGTTGTTGTCGACCAGCGGCTTATGCCCGAGTATACCGGCGGTCGTCCCGTTCCATACACCACGGTGAACGGAGGGGGAGTGCTCTATGCCATTGAGCCAAAGAGCATTCGCGTGTTCCAGGACGGCTGGCACTCCATCGACGCAATGATTGCTGCGTCTGCCGCGCCCGTAGACGGCGTTCAAGCCATTATAGACAGCGCTCTGCTGCCGAAGGAAAGGGGAAAAACACATGATAAAACAGCTTCGATCCTGGTGCAAGCAACAGTACCTGCGCCTTTTGATTCGGATAAAAAGGCCGGTGCTCTACATTCATTCTGGGGAAACGCTCCCGGCGCCGTTTCCTCCGGAGGAGGAGCAGCAGTGGATCCTTCGCTTGAAAGCGGGGGATCAGGCCGCAAAGAATGCACTCATCGAGCATAATATCCGGCTTGTTGTCTACATCGCCCGCAAATTCGAGAATACGGGCGTGGGCATAGAGGATTTGATCTCTATTGGAACCATTGGGTTAATTAAAGCTGTGAATACCTTTGATCCCGATAAAAAGATCAAGCTGGCTACATACGCATCGCGCTGCATTGAAAATGAAATTTTGATGCACCTGCGCCGCGCCAACCGATTGAAGCTGGAGGTGTCGTTCGATGAACCGCTCAATGTAGACTGGGATGGCAACGAGCTGCTCCTTTCGGATATTCTCGGTACGGACAGCGATATGATCAGCCGTGATCTGGAGGACGAGGTGGATCGAGAGCTGCTTCGCAAAGCGCTGCAGAAACTTTCTCCGCGGGAAAAAAAGATTGTCGAGATGCGATTTGGGCTCAACGATCAACCGGAATGTACGCAAAAGCAGGTAGCGGACCTGCTTGGAATTTCCCAAAGTTATATATCAAGGCTTGAAAAAAGAATTATTAAGCGTCTGCATAAGGAGATCGTTCGGATGCAATAGCGTCTACTTACTGCTGTTGTTCGTTGAATACAGGCGCAGATAGGCGGCCAACGTATAGAGAAACGCTTTTGTACTGGGCGGGTTTTGCTTGGAGTACCCTCTTGTGAGAAAGAATTCCGGCAAAACGCTGTTGGTTTCCCAAATATTGCGGATCATGTCGCGTATGCTTTTTTCTATTTTTGAAGCATTGATTCCTTGAGCCTGGCTGGATAGCTGATAGAAAGAAGAAACGTTTTGTACAATTGGGCGATCGATCATCAGTTCAAGGAGACGGATGGATTGCTCATACCCCGGCTTATCGGGATGCGCGCCAAGGTTCCAGAGCATCTGCTCAATTTCATACCTCTTCATACCTCATAGTTTCCCTCGCTTTCATTTATGCAAGCTATCGTAACACGTTTCCATGGACGATTCAATAAGCATGTGCAAGTCGGCGCGATATTCGCCTAAAAAACGACAAAAGCAGAGGAAATCCTCTGCTTTTGCTGATCTTCTGCCGTTTATGGCGCCTCGGGGCCCGGTTCCGGCGTAATAATGATCGGCTCATCGGTGAGTACGGGCGGAGGAGTCGTTACTGTCGGTTCGGGCGTTACAATCGGTTCCGGCGTAATGACCGGAATGCTCGGCGTCGGGGTCGGCGTGACGGTGAGTTCCGGACCGACAAGCTTCTTGCCTGCAAATGCATTATAGGTGGAGACGGCCAGCTTCTCCGTTTTCACAAGCGACCCATTCTTATAATAGTTTTTGTAGGATTGCCAGCGCTCGCCGTTTTTGCGCTCTACTACAATTTGTTCCGTTCCGGCGGGAAGTGTGGGATCGAGCTCCTCGACCATCTCTCCGCTCGGATATATGGTGTCGGTTTTTTCGCTGGTCAGGCGAATTTCATCATAAGCATCCGTTGCAAACTGGCAGCGATAAATCTTGAAATACAAATCGTTTCCGGATGTCCATGCAAAGATGATGACATTCGTTTCCGTATCATTGCGGAACTTAAAATCAATGATATTGCCAACGGAGTTGATCGTGGCGTCGAGACCCTTTCGAATGTAGGAAACGGGCATGGAGTGGTTTCGACGCGAAACGATCTCCAGATCCGCTTTGACAACTGCGTTATAGAGCGTGGAGGAGAGCTGACACACGCCGCCGCCCGCTTGTTCTTCCGTCGTTCCGCTCACATAGGCATTGGCCATCTTCCAACCATTCGCCGTCGTTCGCGTGCCCAAAACGCCGTTGGTAGAGAACGTTTCGCCCGGCTCAAGAACGGTGCCATTGATCAAATCAGCGCCTTTTCGAATATTGTACTTGCGGTTGCTGCTGCTTCCCTTGAAGGAAGTGGACGCAGAGGTTGTAATCAATTCCAGATGATCCTTTGTCAAGGTAGCCGGCACGGATTTTACCGGAATCTGAATAGGATCGTTGTGATTGCCGCTCATGATTGCGCTCGTAATGCTTGCGATCAGTGCGTCCTGATCGACAGCAACGCCGTCCTGCGCGTCCACCATGGCAACGGTGTGCTGTTCCTTATCGATTTGTCCAAAGGATGCGTTCCGCACGGGCTGGTCAATCTTGGCGGCCAGAGCGGCTACCTGCGTCGCGATATTGGAAAAATCGTATTGTACCGCCAGCGTGTACGCTTTCCCGTTCGTTCGGATGGACTCCGCCTCCGCGAGCACTTCTTCGACGCTGCCGGAGCGCGCCAGCTGAAATGCCTGCGCAAGCACATCGGAAAGGTTGGAGGTGCTCACAATCGTGCTCAGATCAAATGCGTGGGTAGCATCGCCGAGAGTAAGCGACAGCGAGCCGGACGGGGTTCTGGAGGCGATCAGGTCATTCAGCATTTGTTCCGCTTCGGACATCGTTTTTCCGCCGATTGCAACGCCCTCGACGGTAACGCCCTCGAGAAAGAATTTGGAGTTTACAATCCGATCGTATTCCTGCGATTGCTGCAGCGCGAGCTCGGTGCGAATTCGCTCTTCCTCTTCCGCAGCAGCCGCCTGCGCGGCAATCTCGGCTGCAATCCGGTTTTGCGAAATGATATAGAATACCGCCCCGCAAATCAATGTCAAAACAATGGCGAGTCCACCGATAATCATGGCGGTTCGCTTGCTTCCCGCCTTTCTTTTCCGTCCGGTTTCGAACAGGGGTTCCGTATTCAGCTCCGCGTCCGCAGACGCATCATCGAGCGCGGTTGATTCCAGCTCCAAATCCTGCTGTTCTTCAAAGAACAGGTTCTTTCCCATGGTGTTACCCCCTCATTCTCTCTCGTCAAGTCTTTATATTATGCACCATTTTGAACAGGCAATCCTATCCAAACCGGCATTTGTTACAATTTGTTCATCACTGCTGTCCGGCAGCCGCTGCGTTCGACCACACTCGATGATTTTTATAGTCGGCCACTATATACAAGACCATATTTGTGGTATGATGGTTGCATGAAAATGAGAGAAAAGAAAAAAACGCTCCCTGCAACCAAATCGCCGATGGATGCAGCGCTGCATTTCCTCGGTTATCGGGCGCGCACCGTGCGGGAAACGGAGCGTCATCTGGATGAGAAGCAGTATGGCGAGTACGAGGTAGCGCAGACGGTCGACCGTCTTTTGGAGCTTGGCCTGTTGGACGACGAAAAGTTTGCTGCCGATTTCATCGAGACGCGCCTAAGCACAAAGCCGGTCAGCCGCAGACATCTCGGAGAGCAGCTCTATGCGCATGAACTCTCTGCCGATGTGATTGCCGCGGCATTGGAGCGGGTGTCGGATGAGGAGGAACAGGACAATGCGAACCGCATTGCTGAAAAATACTGGCAGCAGTTTTCTTCCTTGGAGCAAAGGGAACGCCAATCTCGCGTTATGCAGCGTCTGCTTGGACGCGGCTATGATTATGAAACGGCGCGCAGGGCGCTGGCGGCACAGCCGCAGGAAGAGGAGCGCACGGAATGAAAGACGTTCTTACCCCATCGCAGTCACGGAATGCGGATCAAGCGTTGATTCAGCAATATGGAATTTCCGGCGAAGTTTTGATGGAGCGCGCGGCGCAGGGCGTGGTGCAGGCGATCAACGCCCGTTTTCAGGATGATGCTCGCATTTTGATTCTGTGCGGCCCGGGGAATAACGGGGGAGACGGCTTTGCGGTACTGCGTCAACTCCACGAGGCCGGCTGTCGGGCCGACTGCTGGTTTTCCGCGAACGCCGAGAAGCTCAGCTCAGATGCGCTGACCCATTATCACCGTGCGCGGCAAGCCGGCTGTCGTTTTCTCCCCGCACTGCCCAATCCGGCAGAGTATGCCTGTGTAGTTGACGCGTTGTTTGGCACGGGGCTCTCGCGCCCGCTGTCACCCGCCTACTGTGAAGTCATTTCAAAGGTCAACGCCTCCGTGGCCTACCGGATTTCGGTCGATATCCCTTCCGGCATTGACGGCCTTACCGGCCGCTGCTGCGGCGCCGCCATACGCGCCGATGAAACCGTGACCTTTCAATATGTCAAGCGCGGCTTACTGTTATGCCCCGGCAGGGAATATGCGGGCAAAATTCAAATCCATCCGATTGCGGAACAGTATCCGGTGAGCAGCGATACAAGTTGGCTGGAAGCATCGGATATCCGCAGCATTCTGCCGCCGCGTCCATTGGACAGTCACAAGGGCAAAAATGGCCGCGCACTGCTGTGTGTCGGCAGCGAACGCTATACCGGCGCGGCGCTGCTGAGCGCCCGGGCTGCGCTGCGCGGCGGCTGCGGGCTTTTGAGCGTCGCGGTCCCCGCTGCCGTAAAACCGGCCTTTTCGGTTGTGCCCGAAGCAATGTGCGTTCCCTGCGGGAATACCGGAAGTTGGGATGAAGCCGCGCAATCGGATGCCTGCGAACGAATCGATGCCAGTCAGGCTGTCGGCATTGGCTGCGGCATGGGTGAGATGTCCATGCATCGCCTGCTCAGGGCGGTGCTTGCTTCACATCGTCCCGCCGTTGTGGATGCCGATGCACTCAATCAGTTGGCGGCGTATCCGGAACTTCTGACGCAGCTGCATCCAAACGTGGTTTTGACGCCGCACCCGGCTGAAATGGCCCGGCTCCTGCGATGCAGCGTTGGAGACGTGCTTGAGAACCCCATCGAAATGGCTCGCGAATCGGCCGATAAGATGGGGTGCATCGTGCTGCTCAAGGGGGCTACTACATGTATCAGCAACGGCAGCAAAACTGTGCTCAACACGACCGGCAATCCCGGGCTGGCAAAGGGAGGCAGCGGAGACGTGTTGACCGGGCTGCTTCTGGCGCTTCTGTCGCAGAAAATTCCGCCCTTCCAAGCAGCATGCGCCGCGGCATTTCTGCTGGGCGCATCGGCTGATCTGGCTTATCAAATTTTGGGGAACCGCATGCTGATTGCCGGAGATGTTATCGATGCAATCAGTCAAGAAATACGCGCGGAACGCGTTCACTGATCGAGAGCAAAATCTCATAGCTGATGGTATCGGCCCAGCGCGCCATTTCATCGGCAGTGATGGTTTCGTTCCCCTGATTGCCGAGCAATATCACTTCATCCCCGATCGCCGCATCGGGGATGTCCGTTACATCGCACATGATCTGATCCATGCAAACGGTACCGATTTGCGGCGCGCGCTTCCCGTGAATCAATACGCTTGCCCGGTTGGACAGGCAGCGCTTATAACCATCGCCATATCCAACGGGAAGCGTTGCTACGAGCGTCCGCCCGGACGCGGTGAAGGTTCTTCCATAACTGACCGTTTCGCCCGCAGCGATCTCTTTGATATTGACGATGTTTGTTTTCCAGCTCAATACGGGACGCAGATCGATGTTCTCATCGGCATGTCCGGCCGGATGATAGCCATACATGGCGATGCCGCCGCGCACCATATCATATTGATATTCCGGCAATTCCAGCGCGCCGCCGCTGTTGGCGGCGTGCAGAATGGGATGGTATCCGTAGCGCGCGGCAATCGAAACAAACTCGTCAAACCGGGCTGCCTGCCGCCTGGTAAAGCTCTTGTCCTCCAGTTCCGACACGGCAAAATGTGTGAACATCCCTTCAAAAACCAGATTCGGGCATTGGGAAAGGTATTGCAGCGCTTCTTCAAAGACGTCCGTGCGCACAAAGCCGATACGGTTCATACCGGTATCCACCTTGAAATGAAACCGACAGGTTTTTCCTGCGTCCGCAGCCGCTGATTGCAGCTGCCTTAACGTGTGAATGGAGAATACCGTCGGCGTCAGATTGTACGCAAGAATACAATCGATGTGCGTATCCATGGATGCCCCGAGTATCAGAATCGGCGCAGAAACGCCGGCCGCACGCAACCGGACTCCTTCCTCCGCAATGGCAACGCCGAGATAGTCGGCGCCTTGCCGGCAAGCGTATTGCGCGACTTCTTCCAAACCGTGTCCGTAAGCGTTTGCTTTCACAACCGCCAAAAATTTTGTTTCGGTTTTCAATCCGGCGCGGATTGCCGCAATATTGTGTTCGATATTCGGCAGAGCGATCTCTGTCCTTGTAGCGCGTATCATCAGGTCCACCTCTTATTGCTTCGGTTCCCGTTCCTCGCGGTAAACGATTTGACCGTTAATCATCGTCATAGTGCAGCGGGCGCGGAAATCGAACGGATGATCGGTAAACATCGCGAGATCCGCATCCTTGCCGACCTCCAGTGACCCAATCCGATCATCCAGACCGACGGCTCTTGCAGCGTGCAGCGTAATGGCAGCGAGCGCCGTTTCCTCATCAAGCCCCTCCCGAACCGCAAGCGCCGCGCAAATGGGCAGGTATTGAATGGGAATCACTGGATGATCGGTCATCAATGCAAATTCAATGCCTGCATCCTTCAAAATAGCGGGCGCGCGGAAAGTCAGGTTTCGGAGCTCCACTTTTGACCGCTCGGAGAGAAGCGGCCCGAGAATGATCGGTACGCCGCCAAGCGCATCAATCTGGTTCTTCAGTTCGTTCACAATCAGGTGCCCTTCCGTGCAATGCTCCAAAGAGATGTGCAGATGGAATTCTCTCGCAATGCGCAGTGCGGTTAAAATATCGTCCGCACGGTGTGCGTGTACCTTCAAAAGAAGGTCGCCGGATAAAACGGGCAGAAGCGCTTCCATGGCCATATCCATGTCCGGCTTTTTGTCGGGATCGCTCTTCGCTTTCTCCTTTTCCGCCGCATATTCCTGCGCGTCAAACATGGCCTTCCGGAAGAGCGCGGCAATCGCCATTCGCGTATATGGCGTTACCTTCTGCGTCCCGTATACCTGTTTTGGGTTTTCGCCCATCGCTGCTTTCATGGCAACCGGCGCTTTCACGAGCATATTTTCAACAGAGGCGCCGTACGTTTTCAGCGCCGCGAACTGCCCGCCGATGACATTTGCGGAACCGGGGCCGGTTACGACGGTCGTGATTCCCGCAGCGCAGGCCTCACGAAAGCATGGGTCAAACGGATTCAGGCCATCAATGGCGCGCATTTGCGGCGTAATCGGGTCGGATGTTTCATTTCCATCCGCGCCTTCATCGCCCATGCCGTCCTCCCACATGCCGACGTGGCAGTGCGCGTCAATAAAGCCCGGCGTAATGGTGCAGCCGCTTGCATCCATGCAGGTGGCGTCAGCCGCTTCGATATTCGCGCCAAGCGCTGCGATTTTGCCATCCCGAATCAGCACATCGCCCTGAAAGGCGGGCTGTGCGACCGGATATATGCGGCCGTTTTTCAAAAGAATCATTCTATTCGCTCCAAACTTTTGTTTCCGTCCTGATATCCCAAAGACGTTCCCTTTTATTTTATCAGATAAATTGGATTTTACAATTGCTTTTCTCTACTTGTATGTTCTAATTGTAAATGTTATAATACAATATCTACGTAAGATGGTATCAGGAGGAGAAATTGCGAATTATTGCCGGAAGTGCTAGGGGCAGGCAAATTGAGGCGCTTCCCGGACTGGCAACGCGTCCGACGCTTGACCGGGTAAAGGAGGCCATGTTTGGCGCATTGCAGTTTGATTTACCGGGCAGTCATGTGCTCGATCTCTTTTCCGGTTCCGGCAACCTCGGGCTTGAGGCGGCGTCGCGCGGAGCCAAGCTCGTAGTGTGCAACGATGATTCTGCGGCTTGCGCAGCGTTGATTCGAAAGAATGCTGCCGCGGTTCGTCTTTCAGATGTGGTTACGGTCATGCAGCTCGACTATCGTGAGGCGATTCGCCGATTGGCAGCCTCCGGCTTGCGCTTCGATTTTGCATTCCTGGACGCACCGTACGCAAGCGGTTTTGCAGAGGATGCGGCAAGGATGCTCTTTGCCGAAGGATTGATGCAGCCGGATGGCCTGGTTTTGATTGAGCATTCCTTCACGGCTGCGCCGCCGCAGGATGTACGGGGCATTATGCGCTGCCGCAGGACAAGAAAGTTCGGCGCTTGCGCGGTTTCAGAAATGGAGAGGGACGAAACGATATGAAGATCGGCATTTATCCCGGCAGTTTCGATCCATTTACGGTTGGGCATATGGATGTTCTTCAGAATGCCTATGCGCTATTTGACCGCGTGTATGTCGGCGTTTTGCGCAATTCCGCAAAATCCGCCACATTCTCTGCGGACGAACGCGTCTCCATGATACGGCGCGCGGTTGAGAATGCGGACATGCCGCATGTGATCGTGGAGCAGTTTGGCGGATTGCTTGTCGATTATGCAAAGCAAATCGGCGCGCATTACATTATCCGCGGTCTGCGCGCCATTACGGATTTTGAATACGAGTTTCAGATTGACGCGATTAACCGCCATCTGGAACCGAATGTGCAGACGGTTTATTTTATGGCAAAGCCGTCGCTTTCCTTCCTGAGCTCCAGTACGGTCAAGGAAATCGGAGCTTATGGCGGAAATATCGCGGGACTCGTTCCCGATTGTAACATGAATATTATTGCAGAAAGGTTACGACAAGCATGAGTACTGCACAGACGATGAAAATCTACAGCATTATTTCAAGCATTGAGCAGGAACTGGAGGAAAGCCCGCGTACAAAGTTCAGCGGCCAAAACCGACGGGTGGTTGAAATTGAGCGGCTGTACGACTTGCTCGGGGATCTCAAGGTGACGATTCCCGAGGATATCCGCCGCGCTACCGGCGTGCTGGCGGAAGCGGAAAACCGAATTAACGACGCAAAGGAGCAGGCGGAGGAGATCTTGGCACAGGCGCATGAGGAGGCGGACAACGTCCTGTCGCAGGCGCAGGCCAGCGCCGAGAACCTGTATCATCAGGCGCAGGTCGAGTATGAAACCCGCGTCAGCGATGCAGAGGTCTATAAAGAAGCGTGCGCCCGCGCCGCACAGATTTCTTCCGAAGCGGAAACCAATGCAAACGCGATCTACAACGGCGCGCGGAAATACGCAGATGATATTCTCTCTGATCTGCAGCAGTATATGACCGAGTATCATGCTTTGATCGCGCAAAACCGGCAGGAGTTGGGCGTGCCGGCCGCACAGCCGCAACCGGTGGTACAGCAGGCGCCGCAGGCGCAGCCGGTCTATCAGCAGCAGCCTGTGTATCAGGAACCCGCGCCGCAGCCGGTTGCATATCAGCCGCAGCAGTCATACGCCGAGCAAGACGGTATGACGCGCCAGTTTGAACGCCCTGTTCAGCCGCAAAGGACGCGCGAACCGGCGGAAGAAGATCATCGGTACTATGAAGAAGAACGTCATGAAAAGCCAAAGAAAAAGGGCTTCTTTGCCAAGATGTTTGAGCTCGACGATGAGGATGAAGAAGAATTTGACGATTCCTGGGAAGAGGAAGCGCCGAAGCATGAAAAGCCGAAAAAGCAGCGCAAAAAATTCTTTGACTTCGATGATGACGAGGATGACGAATATTGAACCATTGGGAGCCCGAACCATTCGGGTTCCTTTTCATTTTTGGCGCTTGGCAATCCATGCAGACATAACCACGGCCATCAGGTATATTCCAAAGACGGCAACGCACGAAGCGAAGAATACGCTGCCCCCTGCCAAGGCGTTGATGAAGTATTCGCCGCCTTGCTGCGCGATGACCGGCTGTTCCCGTAGAGGCGCTATGGGTGCGCAGAGAAATGCTATACCTGCAGCCAAGATGCCATGCACGAATTTTACAAAAAAATAGCGTCGTACATCTCCGCACAAAAACAACCTCGTTTGTAAAAAAACGCAAAGTCCCCCGAAGGACACCAGGAACGCACACAGGGCAACCGATAGTCGGAACGGCAGTTTCAAAGCGGCAACTGCCGCACATCCGCCGGTTAGCTCCAGCATCCCCTGCAGCATGGCCGAAACCAGACCGGCCGGCAGACCGATCGCACGGCAGATGGATTCCAGAACAGCGTAGACTCCGATTTGTTTTATCAATTCGGATGCAACGAAGAAAATGCAGATGCAGCCGCCGATCTGCAGCATGACCGCTATGCCATCGGAGACAATGGGAATCAATCCTTTTTTTTGATTGCTTTCCTGTTCCACGGCGGTCCGCATCCTCTGCGCCGGACGCGGATAGCAGAGGAGCAAGAGCAGACCGCTGCCATAATGTGCTACAGCAATCGGCAGTGCCGCTGCAATGTCACCAAGCATACCGATCCCGATGACGGCGCAGAGAAACATCGGACTGCACAGATTGCAGAATGGCTCTTCGTTCGGCAATCCGAGCTCTGCGGTGAGGCGCGCGCCCGACGGATAGCCAGCAGCCGCACCCAAGAGCCAGCAGGGCAGCGCGAGGGAATCGAGACCCAGCCAACTGGAAAGGCGTTTCAAAAGCCTTCCCAGCATTTCGGGCACATTTTCCTGCAGCAGCAGAGACATGCAGATGTAAAACGGAAACAGCGCGGGTAAAACGCTCTCCCACCAAAGCTGAAACGCCGCAGCCGCCGCATTGGCGCAATCGGCGGAACAGAACAGAAGGCATAGGCAGAGGATTCCCGGCCAGACCGTGGTCAAACGCAGATGTTCTTTCTTCGTCGGCTTGCCCTCCACAAGGAACTGTTCAATTCAATGACAGCGTGCTATACTATCATCTATAGTTCAGACTCTTTTGGATATGCGAGGTATTTATGGCTGGTAAGGTTGGCGTTGCACTGGGTGCAGGCAGCACAAAAGGATTCGCGCATATCGGTGTGCTTCAAGTGCTTCAAGAGCACCATGTTCCCATCGATATGATTTCGGGCTCCAGCATCGGGGCTATCATAGCTTCCATTTTTGCAGCAGGGAGCGATATGTATCTATTGGAAAAATTTGCTCTGCAAATGAACATGCGCGACTATCTGGACATTGGAAGGCCGAGCTCCGGCGGTCTGCTGCGCGGCAATCGAATCGAGGAACTGATCCGGCTATTTACGCACAGGATGGATTTTTCCGATACCCGAATTCCACTCTATTGCGCCGCAGTCGACGCTGCGGAGGGGGAACTGGTAATGCTGCATGAGGGGAGCGTCAGTCGCGCCGCGCGCGCCAGCATGTCCATCCCCGGCATTTTTGCGCCGGTTGAGATCGATGGACATACCTATGTCGACGGCGGCGTGATCGAACGCATCCCCTGTTCGGTGCTAAGAGAAAACGGTGCCGACGTCATTTTGGCCGTTGATGTCGGTTATTGCGGCGGGTATTACGATGTGGCAGGCATGAACGCCTATGAACTCATCAACCGTTCGATCGATATCATGCAGTGGGAGATCACCAAGCTAAGGAAGCTGGATGCGGATGTGATGCTCTCTCCCAAAGTGTTGTTTGTGCATGGGCATTTCGACACAAAGAGCGCGCAGGCGGTCATTGCTGAGGGCCGGCGGGTGGCGGAGGAGGCGCTTCCGAGCATCTTGGAGACGCTGGAGGCGCACGCAATTCCGCTTACAGAATGATCGGCCCCTCAGAATCCCTGTGCATTTCATTTCCCGTTGCGATGGCCAGCACATCGGTGCTGAACGCATCGGTCGTCAGATTGCGCTGTACAATCGCTGCGCAGGAGGGGATGTCCGCATTGCGCAGGATGAGCGGCGCATGCGGCCTTTTTGCAATTTCGGACAGCAGCGTGCGCGCCTTGGACGTCATGGCAAGCACCTTAAGATATTCGCTCTCGCTGCTTCTGACCGTTTCATGAACCTGTTCGTTTGTAATGCCCAGCATGGCGCAGACTCCGATGCGTTTGCAGCGGGCCAGCGTGAACCGTTTTGTTTTTATCGAATCGTAAAATTCTGCAATGGAAGTACATCTCTTTGCGGATTTTGCTAAAATGTTTTCAAATCCCTCCGCCACGTCCGGTAATTCGGCAAGACTCTTGATCGACATGCTGCGAATGGCGTAAAGGATCAGAGGACCGATGGTTTCCGGTGGAATCGGGAACTGTGGATCATATAGCATGGCGCCGCCCACAAAGGAGGGCATGGTGGAGAGCGCCGCCTCGTCGCCCATCAACAGGGCCTTACGGATTGCCGTTGCGCTGGAATATTCACCGCTCAAATGCTCCTCGTGATAGCCGTTTCCAATGCGGGGAATGGGGATGGGGCAGATGTCCGGCGCATACGCGCCGATTGCGCGCAAATACTCGATGGCGAGGATGTTGTTGGGCTGCGCCAGCGTTTCCAGCATATTTTCCGGCGCGCCGATTTCCGCAAGCGCATCATATCTGGCGCGCGGATAGGATTTACCAAGGCTGAGATGCCGGTGCAGCGCACTGCGGTAGGACGGGGGCTCGGATACTAAGACGTCGCAAAGTTGATACAGCGTTTCCAGATTGGGCTGCTCACAGCCGAACGCCAAATCGGTAACAACGCCGGTGCCGAGCAGCGTGCGGATGCCGCCGAGCGCAAAACGCTCCGCGCTGGCCACAGCATACACGCTGGGCAATTCCAAAACGAGATCAGCGCCGGCCTTGACCGCCCAGGACGCACGCGTATATTTATCGATGCATGCAGCTTCACCGCGCTGGACAAAGTTGCCGGAGAGCACCACAATACAGAAGTCTGCACCGCTTTTTGCTTTTGCACGCTCCAAATGATAGATATGCCCATTGTGCAGCGGATTGTATTCCGCAATAATCCCGACAACGCGCATGCCGTTTCCTCACATTTCAAAAACAGTATACCATTTTTTCGTCATATGTGGTATAATTTGCGATGAAAAATATTGGGAGGCTTCTTGTCATGTCGTTGATGGATCAAATCAAAAGAAAAGCGATCGGGGACAAAAAACATATTCTGCTCCCCGAGGGAACGGAAGAGCGCACCGTGCAGGCGGCTGCTCGAATCGTAAGCGAGGGGATTGCCAATGTCACACTGCTCGGTGACGAGGCCGCCATCTTGGCTGTAGCCGATAAGTTCCATGTGGATCTGGCGGGCGTTTCTTTGCTCAATCCCGAAACATCTTCCGACCTTGCCCGCTATACGGAAATGTTCTATGAACTGCGCAAAGCAAAGGGCGTCACCCCGGAAAAGGCCGCTGCCACCATGAAGAACCCGCTGTTTTTCGCGGCAATGATGATCAAAGATGGCAAGGCCGACGGCATGGTCGCCGGTGCGATCAGCACAACCGGCGATACGCTGCGCCCCGGTCTGCAGATCATCAAAATGGCGCCCGGTATCTCCGTCGTTTCGAGCTGCTTTATCATGGAAGTGCCGAACAAGGCTTACGGTGACGATGGCCTGCTCGTGTTTGCCGACTGCGCTGTAAACCCCTGCCCCACCGCCGAACAGCTGGCCGCAATTGCGGTTTCCTCCGCAGCAACCGGCAAGGCGCTCTGCGGGATTGATCCGCGCATCGCAATGCTCTCCTTCTCGACCAAGGGCAGCGCAAAGCATGAGTTGGTGGACAAGGTGGTTCGCGCAACCGAGCTCGTGCACGAGCTGGCGCCGGAGCTGAATGTGGATGGCGAGCTGCAGGCGGATGCGGCGCTTGTTGAAAAGGTCGGCAAGCTGAAGTCGCCCGGCAGCCCGGTTGCCGGCAAAGCGAATGTTTTGGTGTTCCCGGATCTTCAGGCGGGCAACATCGGTTATAAGCTTGTGCAGCGTCTCGCGGGCGCTGAAGCGATCGGACCGATCTGTCAGGGCTTCCGTTATCCGATCAACGATCTGTCACGCGGCTGCAGTATTGAGGATATCGTTTCGGTCGTAGCCATTACCGCTGTTCAGGCGCAGAATCAATAAGGAGAGTTGTAAGCATCATGACAAACATTCTGGTTATCAATGCAGGCAGTTCCTCGCTGAAGTATCAGCTGATCGACATCGACACCGAGACCGTCATCGCAAAGGGCATTTGCGAGCGGATCGGCATCCCCGGCTCCCTTTTGAGCTACAAGCCGACCAACGGTGAAAAGTTTGAGAAACAGCAGGATATGCGCGATCACAAGGATGCAATTCAGCTTGTTCTGGACGTCCTTTCCGATTCAAAAATCGGCGTCATCTCCGATATGTCGTCCATCGCGGCGGTTGGCCATCGCGTCCTGCACGGCGGCGAAAAGTACTCTGAGCCGGTTCTCATCAACGATCAGGTGCTGGAAGCAATCGAAGAGTGTATTCCGCTCGGGCCCCTGCACAACCCAGCAAACCTGATGGGCATTCGCGGCTGCATGGCGGTTATGCCGAATGTGCCGATGGTCGCTGTGTTTGACACCGCATGGGGCCAGTCTATGCCGAAGAAAGCGTTTATGTATGCGCTTCCCTATGAGGCATATGAGAAATTCAAGGTGCGCCGCTATGGCTTCCACGGTACGTCGCATCGCTACGTCGCGGGCCGCGCCATCTCCAAGCTCGATATGCCAAAGGAGCAAACGCGCGTCATTACCTGCCATCTTGGCAACGGCTCCAGCCTGAGTGCCGTCAAGGGCGGCAAGTGTATCGACACCTCCATGGGCCTCACGCCTCTTGAGGGCGTTCCGATGGGTACGCGCTGCGGCAGCATCGACCCGGCAATCATGCCGTTCCTGATGGACAAACTCGGTCTCTCGGCCTCCGAGATGGATACCTACATGAATAAGAAGAGCGGTATGCTGGGTGTTTCCGGCATCTCCAGCGATTTCCGCGACCTGGATGCGGCGTCGAAGGAGGGCAACGAGCGCGCAGAACTGGCGCTGCAAATGTTCGCCTATAAGGTGAAGCAATATATCGGCTCTTATGCGGCCGCGCTGAACGGCGTGGATGCAATCGTATTCACGGCCGGCGTCGGTGAGAATGATCGCCGCATGCGTGAAATGATCCTGACCGATATGGATTATCTGGGCGTGGACGTGGACTTCCAGTGGAATCGGGAATGTCCGCGCGGCGAGGAAGTCGAGATTTCCAAGCCAGGCAGCCGTGTAAAGGTATTTGTCATCCCGACGGACGAGGAGATGACCATCGCGCGCGATACCGCCGCGCTTGCACTGTAAGAAAAAACGTTGTATACTGCAATTGTAGCAAGAATTTGGAGGAGAGAATATGAAGCATTTTGAAACCGTTCAGCAGCCCTGTATCAAGGCTGATCAGAAGACCGCTTGCGGCGAGTGCCAGGCCAGCTGCCAGTCCGCCTGCAAGACTTCCTGCACCGTGGCCAACCAGAAGTGCGCAAAGGAAGAGAAATAACGATTGTAAATTCTGGAAAGAAAGGCCTTTGCCGGCCTTTCTTTCTCTGTTTGTGAGGAATTGTTGTGATTCATACGTTTCGATTTCATGAGATGAATGTTGTTCTGGACGTGGAGAGCGGCGCCATTCACCTGCTGGATGACGCAGCATTTTCCGTCCTTTCCGCTTTGGAGCATGGGGAAGATCCACATCAGCGTACCGCGCTTCCCGCTGAAGAAGTGGAAGAAATTCTGCAGGAATATGCCGCGTTAAAAAAGCAGGGACTGATCGATCGCGAGGCGTTGGAAGCGCCGGCGGTGCGCGGGGGCAGCGCCATCAAATCACTTTGCCTGCACGTTGCGCACGACTGCAATCTGCGCTGCAAATACTGTTTTGCTTCCACCGGTGATTTTCACGGCGCACGGATGCTGATGCCGTTCTCCGTCGGCAAGGCCGCCATCGATTTTCTGATGGAGCGCAGCGGTTCGAGAAAGCATCTGGAAGTGGATCTCTTTGGCGGCGAGCCGCTCATGAACTTTGATGTTTGCAAGCAGATTGTCGCATACGGCCGCGAACAGGAAAAACGGTTTGGCAAGAAGATCAACTTTACCATGACTACAAACTGCGTTGCGCTCAACGATGAAATGATTGCGTTTATCAATCGGGAGATGCACAACGTCGTGATCAGTCTGGATGGGCGAAGAGAAATCCATGATGCGCTTCGGCCAACGGTGAACGGCAAGGGCTCATATGACCTCATTCTGGAAAAAGCAAAGCAGCTCGTAGCGGATCGTGGGGACAAGGAGCATTATATCCGCGGCACCTTCACCAGAAACAATCTCGATTTTTCGGAGGATGTAAAGGCGCTGCTGGACGAGGGCTTCCGTCAGCTTTCGCTTGAGCCCGTCGTTCTGCCTGCCGAGAGCCCATACAGCATATTGGAAGAACATCTGGAACGAATTTTTGCGGAATATGACAAACTGGCCGATTACTATCTGTATGAGCGCAAGCATGGGCGTTGGTTCAATTTCTTCCATTTTATGGTCGATATGGAGGGCGGTCCGTGCCTGCGCAAGCGCATCTCCGGCTGCGGTGCAGGCACGGAATATGCTGCGATCACACCGGATGGCGATATCTATCCCTGCCATCAGTTTGTAGGCATTCCTGAATGGCTGCTCGGCAACGTCTGCACCGGTGCGTTTGATACGGAAAAGCAGTCTGTTTTTGAGGGCTGCAACGTGCGAACCAAGAACGCGTGCCAGAAATGCTGGGCAAAGTACTATTGCAGCGGCGGATGTGCGGCGAACGCCTTTTTGTACAACGGCGACATCCATAAGCCCTATGAGATGAGCTGCCACATGCTGCGCAAACGGACGGAATGTGCGATTGGAATTGCATTGACCGAACGTAATCGCGCGGAATCATGAAAGCAGCCTGCGTTTGTTCCTATGACGGCGACTATTCCGAGGCTTTGCTCGACCGCCTTTGCACCGAGCATGGCATTTCAAGAATGGTTGCAAGAGCGCTCGTGCGCCGGTCCATCGCAGAAACGGAAGCGGTGACCGCCTATCTGCATCCGGATAGCGCGCCGCTTCTTGACCCGTTTGACCTGCCGGATATGGAGCAGGCGGCCGAGCGGATTCATGCTGCGGTTCAAAGCGGGGAGCGCATCTGCATCTATGGCGACTATGATGCCGACGGCGTCTGTGCCACCGCTATATTGGTGCAGTGCCTTCGCGACCTTGGGGCCGATGTGCACTACTATATTCCCTCCCGCCATGAGGAAGGATATGGAATGCACGAAGAGGCCGTGGAGCGCATTGCAAAGCAGGGTACATCGCTTTTGATTACGGTGGATAACGGCATTGCGGCACACGCTGCGGCAATGCTGTGCATCACGCTCCATATGGATCTGATTGTGACGGATCATCATCTGCCGCCGGAATGTTTGCCCCCCGCGCTTGCCGTGGTTGCAGCGTCCCGTAAGGATTCTGCATATGGAAACGCAGCTTTGTGCGGCGCAGGCGTCGCACTCAAACTGGCCCTTGCATTGACCGGAAAGCCACTGCACGAGGAATGGCTGGCGCTCGCCGCGGTCGCAACCGTGGCGGACGTTGTGCCGCTGATCGGTGAGAATCGGACGATTGTAGCGCGGGGCCTGAAAAAGATTGTGGAAAACACCGGCCTTTCCGCATTGCTGGAAACAGCGGGCTATAGCGGCAAGCCGCTGACAAGTGAAACGATTGCTTTCACCGTGGCGCCCCGTTTGAACGCGGCCGGAAGGATGGGGGACGCCGCAAGGGCAGTCGCGCTCCTTCTGGAAACGGACGCGGCCGGTGCGCGGCGATATGCCGAAGAACTGGAAGCGGAAAACCGTGCACGTCGTCTGGAGGAGGACCGCATTTTTCGGGAGATTGACAGCCGCTATCCGCCGGAAACGCTCCGTTCGCGCAGGGCCATCGTCCTGCATGGCGCCGATTGGCACCTCGGCGTCATTGGGATTGCGGCAGCACGGCTCACCGAGCAGTATCATTGCCCCGTGCTGCTCTTTGGGGAGCGGGGAGGAAAGTATGTCGGTTCCTGCCGCAGCGTGCCGGATATCCAATTGTTTGACTGTCTGCAAGCCTTTTCCTCGTATTTTGAGCAATTTGGCGGCCATGCAAGCGCCGCTGGCGTGACCATGCAGCCGGAACGATTCGACGCGTTTGCGGATGCGTTTGAACGCTATATACGGGACAACTATGCGGATGATGCATTTGAGCCGGTCTATTTGTTTGAAGAGGATGCGGAGCTATCGGCTCTGAATATGGAGCAGGTGCGTGCGCTGGAGGTCTTGGCGCCATTTGGCGAAGGAAACCCGGAGCCCGTTTTTCGGATCAGGCAAGCGACGCTGAACGATGTGCGGCGCATCGGCCAGCAGGGGAACCATCTTTCTGTTTCGGTTGCGCAGAATGGCTGCCGGATGCGTGCCGTTGGCTTTGGATTTGGCGCAAAAGCTGAGTCGCTCTGCATGTCTGGGAAATGGACGGTTCTGGGTATTCCACGGATCAACCGGTTCAATGGCAGCGAAAAGGTGGAAATACAGCTTTCCGCCGTGCTTTTCTGCGATCTTTCAAAACTTTTGCGTGCATTTTTGGAGAATGTGCTGTACAATACCGTTGTTGACTGTGATAAACTGTGTGATTTATTTTTTGTTTCACACGGCTTTTCGCTGTTTTCGGTATTGGAATTGGAAGCGGGCGCCCTTCGAAAGCGGTTTGTGCAGCTGCGGGCGGCCATCGGCCCAACCGGTTTGGACGCCAGCCGCTTGCAGGCAATGAATAACCCGAATGATCTCTGGGGGTTTTGCCTGTTTCTTGAGCTTGGCTTCTTTGCTTTTGATGCGCGCGCCCAGCGGATTCTGCTTGCCGCTCATCCGCAACAGCGAAGCCTGCAGGAGAGCAGGCTGTATCGAATGGCATTGGAACGCGTATAGCAGCGAACAAATAGGAGGTAACCGGACATGGACTTGAAAGAGAAGATTCGCAGCATCCCTGATTTCCCGATCCCTGGCGTACTGTTTCGCGATATCACGACGCTGTTGAAGGATGGAGAGGGCTACCACGCGTTGATCGACATGATGGCGGACTCGCTTCAAGGCGTTCCCGTTGACTTGGTCATTGGACCGGAAGCGAGAGGATTTGTGATCGGGTCCGCACTGGCCTATCAGCTGCACGCCGGATTCGTGGTTGCGCGCAAGCCCGGCAAATTGCCGAGCAAGACCATGCGCTACGAGTATGGACTGGAGTATGGTTCCGATGTGTTGGAAATCCATGAGGACGCGATTCGGCGCGGTCAGCGCGTTGTGATCGTAGATGATCTGCTGGCCACCGGCGGCACGGCTTTGGCCGCCGCAAAGCTGGTTGAACAGGCCGGCGGCGTTGTTTCCGGCCTGCGCTTTGCAATCGAACTGCGCTCGGAGTTTGATGCGCGCAAAGTTCTTGCGGGTTACGATGTCTGGTCTGCAATGCAGTATTGAAGATAGCGCGTTACACTGAAAATCAACGGGCTTCCGTTGATTTTTCTATTCAAAGCGAGGGGAGGGTGAGAGATGGATCGGACGCAGCTCTTGGAAAGCTTCCGTGCAAAATATACGCCGGAACAGGCCGCTTTGTTTGAACGGGCGCTTATATATGCGGAGAATGTACATTGCAGTCAAAAGCGCGAATCCGGAGAGCCATATATCATCCATCCGATTGCCGTTGCAAGCATCGTTATGGGGCTCGGCATGGATGCCGCGAGCGTGACGGCCGCCGTGCTGCACGATGCGATTGAGGACGGAGAAAATGTAACGGTCGATGATGTTGCCCGTATTTTTGGCAATGAAATCGCACAGCTGGTCGACGGCGTCACAAAGCTGACGATTTCCGGAAAGCAGACCTACATTACGAAAAAACAGGAGCAGGCCGAGAATCTTCGCAAGCTGTTTTTGGCCATTGCAGCTGATGTGCGCGTGGTAATCATCAAACTTGCCGACCGGCTGCACAATATGCGCACGCTCGCCTACTGCAACCCCTATAAACGGATGCGCAAGGCAAAAGAAACCTTGGACGTCTATGCACCGCTTGCGCATCGCTTTGGTATGGGCGCCATCAAAGGCGAGCTCGAGGATCTTTCGTTCCAATATCTCATGCCGGACGAATACGCCGATATCAAACGCCAGTTTGAGAAGCAGCGCTCCGACCGCGAAGAGGTTCTGGACGACGCCATGCAGCGCATCATCAAACAGGTGGCGGACGCAGGCATCCATGCTTCCATCAGCGGCCGCCCGAAGCATCTGTACAGCGTCTACCGCAAGATGCAGCGAATCAATGGCAGCATCAATGAAATCTATGATTTGATCGCAATTCGTGTCATCGTTGACACGGTCAATGACTGTTATGCGACGCTTGGTGTGCTGCATGCCAGTTGGAAACCGCTTCCGGGGCGGTTTAAGGATTACATTGCCACGCCGAAGCCGAACATGTATCGCTCGCTGCATACGACTCTGCTGAGCGACAACGGCATTCCGTTCGAGGTGCAAATCCGAACGCAGGAGATGCATCGAACCGCAGAATACGGTATCGCCGCCCACTGGATGTATAAGGAGGGGCGGGCAACGCAAAGCCTGCTTGACCGCAAGACGAGCTGGCTGCGGCAGATCATCGAGGCAAAGGATACGACTGAGGACAGCATGGAGTTTGTCGACAATATTCTCAAGGACTTTCTTGGGGAATATGTCTTCGTTTTGTCGCCGCGCGGGGAGATCTTTGACCTGCCCACGGGTTCCACGCCCCTCGATTTTGCATACCGTATCCATACCAATATCGGGCACCATTGCCAAGGCGCCCGCGTGAACGGCAATCTGGTGCGCTTGGATTACAAGCTGCAGACCAACGACATGGTCGAAATCATCACGTCGAACAATCAGCTTGGCCCGAGCCGCGACTGGCTGAAGATCGTTAAGACGCAAACCGCCCGCAACCGAATCCGGCAATGGTTCAAACGGGAAAATCGCGAAGAGAATATTCAGCGCGGAAAGGAAATGCTCGAGGATACCGCGCGCCGCCAGACCCTTTCGCTGACACAGCTGCTCAAACCGGAGTATACCTCCGAGCTGCTCAAACGCCTCAATATGACCGGTTTGGATGACCTCTATTCTGCGATCGGCTTTGGAGGTATTTCCGCCTCCCAAGTGCTCCACAAGCTTCTGGATATGCAGCGCAAGGCCGAAAAAGCTGAGGCCCTTGCACAACAGCTCAGAACCGATACGCAAAAGCAGGCGCTCAAACCGCGCCAGCTGCCCATGAACGGCATCATCGTGCATGGCGATCCCGGCATGGCTGTCCGATTCGGGAATTGCTGCAACCCGCTTCCGGGCGATCCGATCATCGGATATATTACACGAGGCCGTGGCGTCTCCGTGCACCGGGTGGACTGTACAAACGCGGAGAATCTGCGCATGGATCCGGAACGCATCATCGACGTTGAGTGGGCGATCGGTGCAGACACCTCGTTCCGCGCCTCTCTCCAGATTCATGCGGAGGATCGTGCGGGTACGCTTTTGGAGATATCAGCATTGCTTTCCGGCATGAACATCAACATCCAAGGCTTAGGTGGAAAGCCGACCGGGGATGGCAAGTATGTAGTGGACATGACGTTCTCGGTCAGCAATTCTGTGCAGCTGAATCAGATTATGCGCAGTCTGAAGCAGCTTAAGTGCGTCAACGAAGTATACCGTGTACATCGGTAGAGAGGAACCTTTATCATCATGCGGGCAGTCGTTCAGCGCGTGAACAGCGCCGCCGTCTCTGTGGATGGCGTGATCGTATCAAGCATCGGCAGGGGCCTGTTGGTGCTTCTGGGCGTTGAGAAGGGAGATGCGGACAGTGATCTGCAATATATGGTCAATAAACTGCCGCTTCTTCGCATCTTTGATGATGAAAACGGAACGCCGAATCTGTGCGTACGGGAATGCGGCGGCAGCATCCTTCTCGTTTCCCAGTTCACGCTTTGCGGCGATGCACGCCACGGCCGCCGACCGGGTTACAGTCTGGCAGCAAGGCCGAAGGAGGCGCGCATCATGTATGAACGCTGTGCGCAGCTTCTCCAAGCGCAGGTACCGGTACAGACGGGCATTTTTCAGGCGGATATGCAGGTTTCTTTGGTCAATGACGGGCCATTTACCATTTTATTGGACAGCAGGAGAGCATTTTAATGTTTTTTGAGAAATTGGCCACGGGGCCGCTGAGTGTCAATACATATCTGATCGGTGATGACAGCGGTACGGAGTGCATTGTCATCGATCCGGGCGACGCCGAACCGGTGATTGCTGCGCTGCACCACGCCGGCCGCACATGCGCCCTCATTCTGATTACGCACGGCCATTTTGATCACATTTGGGGTGTTGCCGATCTGGCAGGGGCAACAAACGCGCCCGTCGCCGTTCATGAACTGGATGTTGAAAAGCTGCAAAGCGATCGGAAGAGCTTGGCGTATCTCATTGGAAAGCGCTTGCCGGCTGCACGCGCCACGCAGCTTCTGCGGGACGATGATATTGTACAGGCTGCCGGCTTGACACTCCGGGTGCTGCACACACCGGGCCATTCGGAAGGCGGCGTTGCCTATGTGCTGGATGAACAGCGCATGGTTTTTTGCGGTGATACGCTTTTTTTAGATGGCGCCGGACGTACGGATTTCCCCGGTGGCAGTCAGGAAACACTCTTTCACTCCATTGCAGACCGGTTATTTGCGCTTGAGGGTTCATACGATGTGTTCCCCGGGCATGGCGGCGGCACGACTTTGGAGCATGAGCGGCAGCATAATCCGCTTGTACTGCTGGGAAGGAGACTCAGGTGGTAGTCCTCAAGACCAATCGCCCCGAATACCGAAACGATATTGCCGAGGAAATTCGCCTGTTCCTCGGTTTGGTGGATATTGTGGAAAATGCGGATGATCCCGTCTCGGTGGAGCTGGAATTAACCGTAGCACTTTTCGAGCGGGACGGCCTGTTCTTTGCAGAAGCAAGCACAGCGGACGGCCGCAGATATACAACGCAGGCCGATCTTCCGCAGCAGCGGCGGCTTGAAGAAAAGCGGCAGGAAAAGCGCGCTATAAAAATTGCAGTGTTCCGTCTGCTGCGCGCAATCTATGCCGATGTTTCCGTTCCGTGGGGATCGCTGACCGGCATCCGTCCGACCAAATTATTCCGTGAGCTGACGCTTGGCGGCAATGCTGCGGCTGCGAGAGAGCAATTTCTGTATTTGTTTGATGTTTCGCCGGCCAAAACCGAGCTCGCTTCCAAAATCCATTCCGTTCAGCAGCCATACATTCAATCGGTGGATTCTGTAAAGGACGTTGACGTCTATATCGGCATTCCGTTTTGCCGCACCAAATGTCTGTATTGCTCGTTCGCCTCCGAAGTAATCGGAAAGCAGGACAAGCTGACGCCCTATTTGCAGGCGCTGCAAACCGATATTGCGGCCGGCGCAGCGCTCGTTCGCGATAACGGCCTTCGCGTTCGGAGTATGTATATCGGTGGCGGAACGCCGACCGTGCTCTCGGCGGAGCAGCTGGATGCGCTATTGTCGTTTACGCTGGATGCTTATGGCGGATATGGCAGGGAGATGACCGTTGAAGCCGGCCGACCAGATACCATCACGGCGGATAAACTGCGCGTTCTCCATGCGCATGGCGTGCGCCGTATCTCCATTAACCCGCAGACCATGAATGACGAAACGCTTGTGCGCATCGGCCGTGCACACAGCGCAGCGGCGATCGAGCAATCGTACGCCTTGGCGCGCGACATTGGCTTTTCTGTCATCAATATGGATCTGATCGCGGGTTTGCCCGGTGAAAATGCGCTTGATTTTAGAAAAACACTGGAGCGCGTTTGCACCTTACAGCCGGAGAACATCACCATCCATTCCCTCGCGATCAAACGCTCCTCACGCCTAAAGCAGCAGTTGGATGCTTATCCTCTGCCGGATGCCGGCACGACCGAGCTTATGATTCAATACGGCGCAGAGGCCGTAGCCGCCATCGGCATGCAGCCTTATTATATGTACCGGCAAAAATACATGAGCGGCAACCTTGAAAACACGGGGTATGCGATGCCGGGGGATGAGTGCGTCTATAACATCGATATGATGGAGGAGACGACCAGCATTTTGGCACATGGCGGCTGCGGTATCAGCAAGCGCGTATTCGGTGCGGAAAACCGGGTGGAGCGCATTCCAAATCCAAAAGAAGTGGCTGTGTATATGGCTAAGCTGCCCGTCCTGCTGGATGCGAAAATGCGCCTGTTTTCTGCTGTGTGCAATTGACACCGCATTAGCCAGACAGTATAATAAACAAAAACTGAGCATTTGAGCCGCGTTTCGTTTTGAGTGCAAGCGACGAACGATCCTCTCTTTTCGTGAGTGCTGTGCCAGAAACGATTTTTGTCTCAACCACAATGTGCTCAGGCTGTTGGCATCGCGGTTTTCCATCCGCAAAGGGATCGAAGCCGCTTTTTTATAGATGATGGAGGTTAAGAAGATATGGCTTACAAAGCACCCAAGGGAACGCGGGATGTGCTCCCGGAAGAAAGTTACCGTTGGCAGTATCTGGAAGCGCTTATGCGCGAAACAGCGCGCAAGTATGGGCTTCTGGAGGCGCGCACACCGGTTATTGAGCATACCGAACTGTTTCTGCGCGGCGTGGGCGGCACAACGGATATCGTTCAGAAGGAGATGTATACGTTTCAGGATAAGGGCGATCGCTCGATCACGCTCAAGCCTGAGGGAACCGCCGGCATTGTCCGGCTTGTTGTCGAGCATAACCTCTGCGGCGAAACGCAGCCGACAAAGATTTACTATCTCAACAATCCCGTGTTTCGGTATGAGCGTCCGCAGGCGGGGCGCTTGCGCGAACATCACCAGTTCGGCGTGGAGATTTTCGGCGCGCCGCGCGCCAGCGCCGACGCCGAATGCATTGCGATCGTGCTTGAAATCCTTGAAAAGATCGGCCTGAGCGGTCTTTCCGTTCGCCTCAACAGCATAGGCTGCCCCAGCTGCCGCCCGAAATATCATGCGGCTTTGCGAGAATATCTCCGTTCGCGTTATGACGATCTGTGCGAAACGTGCAAAACCCGTTTTGAAGCAAATCCGCTGCGAATTTTGGACTGCAAAGTCCCCGACTGCGGCAAAATTGTTGCACAAGCTCCCAACATCATGGATTATATCTGCGATGACTGCAAAGCACATATGGATTCGCTGTGTGCACGGCTCGACAGCATGGGAATCGACTATGAACTGACGCCGACGCTGGTACGCGGGTTGGACTACTACACCAAAACGGTCTTTGAAGTTTTCTCCAATCGGATTGGTTCGCAGGGCGCGATCTGCGGCGGCGGCCGGTATGACGGACTCGTGCATGAACTTGGCGGCCCTGCCTGCCCGGGCGTTGGTTTTGGAATGGGTATGGAGCGGCTGCTCCTTCTCATGCAGGAGTCAAACGTCGATTTTGAAAAACCGCCTCGCTATGATCTGTATATTGCTTCGATCGGAGAGGAAGCGGATCTTGCTGCGTTTGTACTGGCCCAACAGCTTCGCGCCAAGGGGTTGAGCGTGGATATCGACCATGTTGGCCGCAGCATGAAGGCACAGTTCAAATTTGCCGATAAGGTTGGCGCCCGCTGCGTTCTGACCATTGGTGATTCGGAGCTGTCGGAAAAGCGGGCAAAATTAAAGGACATGGCCGATGGTACGGAGCAGACGGTTGCTTTAACGGCCGATGATATTGCACAACGGATGTAAGGAGAAGAGAATGGGAGAATTATTGAACGGGTGGAAGCGTACCTGCTACTGCACGGAGCTGACAACGGCCGATATTGGCAGGGATGTCACGCTCATGGGGTGGACGAATGTACGGCGCGATCTTGGTGCGCTCATCTTTGTCCAACTGCGTGACCGCACCGGACTGATGCAGGTTGTATTCGACTCCAGTACATTGTCGGCAGAGGATTTTGAGCGGGCATCCAAAATCCGTTCCGAATTCGTGCTGGCGATTCGCGGCAAACTCGTGGCTCGCACCGGCAGCATGGTCAATCCGAATATGAAGACCGGAGCCGTCGAAGTGCTGGTATCCGAATTCAAGATTCTCAGCACAAGTGAAACGCCACCGATCGAGATCGAGGACGCTTGCAAGTCAAACGAAGCGCTGCGCCTGAAATATCGGTATCTCGATCTTCGCAGGCCATGTATGCAGCGCAATCTGATGATGCGCCATCAGATCGCGTTTTGTGCGCGCAAATACTTCAGCAAAAATGGCTTTTTGGAAATCGAAACGCCGATCCTCACCAAGAGCACGCCTGAAGGAGCGCGCGACTACTTGGTGCCCAGCCGCGTCCATCCCGGCGCATTCTATGCGCTGCCGCAGAGCCCGCAGTTGTTTAAGCAGCTTTTGATGCTTTCCGGTTATGACCGGTATATGCAGATCGCGCGCTGCTTCCGCGACGAGGATCTCCGCGCCGACCGGCAGCCGGATTTTACGCAGATTGACTTGGAAATGTCCTTCGTGGAGGAGGACGACGTCATCGCTGTCAACGAGGGGTTTCTCCAACGGCTGTTCAAAGAGACGCTGCATGTCGATATCGAGCTGCCGCTTCCGCGCTTGCCCTACGCAGAAGCAATGGCTCGCTACGGCTCCGATAAGCCGGATACACGGTTTGGACTCGAGCTTTGCGATCTCACCGATCTCGTGTCGGATTGCAGTTTTTCCGTGTTTCGTCAAGCGGTTGAACTGGGCGGCAGCGTCCGCTGCATCAACGTTAAGGGCCACAGCGGCTCGTTTTCGCGAAAGGAGATCGATGCGCTTGGCGAATTCGTCAAGACATATCGTGCAAAGGGATTGGCGTGGATCAACTACAAGCCGGAAGGCTTGCAGTCGCCCATAGCCAAGTTTCTCAGTGAAGCGGAGTTGCTGTCGATCCAGCAAAGAATGCAGTTGGAAGTCGGTGATATCGCATTTATCGTTGCCGATTCCAATGAAACGGTATTCGCCGCGCTTGGCGCGCTCCGACTCCGGATTGCAGAAAAACTCCGGTTGATTCCTGAAAACCAGTATAATCTTCTGTGGGTAACGGACTTCCCGCTGCTGGAGTGGAGTGAGGAGCAAAACCGCTTCGTCGCTATGCACCACCCCTTTACAAGCCCGAAGGATGAGGACTTGGAAAAGCTCACCACCGATCCCGGCGCGGTTCGCGCCAAGGCTTACGACATCGTTCTTAACGGCGTCGAAATCGGCGGTGGCTCGATCCGCATTCACTCTGCAGAACTGCAGCAAAAAATGTTCTCCGTGCTCGGTTTCACGCCGGAGCAGGCGCAGGATCGGTTTGGTTTCCTGCTCGATGCATTCCGCTTTGGACCTCCGCCGCACGGCGGACTGGCCTATGGCTTGGATCGGCTTGCCATGCTGATCTGCGGAACGCCGAGCATCCGCGACGTGATCGCTTTCCCGAAGGTGCAGAACGCTTCCTGCCCGCTGACCGGCGCGCCGGATCGCGTGGACGATAAACAGTTGGACGAGCTGCATATCCGCTGCACAAAGGAAGAAGAATGAGCGAAAACGGACACGTTGGAACCGTAATAGCGGTGGAGGGGCCGATAGCGGTCATTCGTTTTGCAAGGAGCAGCATGTGCGCACACTGCGGCGCTTGTATGACCGCCGGCGAGCATGAGATGGAAACGCGCGTTCCCAATGCCCTGGACGCTCAAATTGGTGATCGGGTCTCCGTTGCGCTGTCCGGCAAAAAAATAGCCGGCGCGAGCCTGATTGCTTACCTCATTCCGCTGGCCGCTCTACTTCTGGGCGTTTTTGTCGGCAGCATTTTCTCCGATATCGCTGCAATAGTCGGCGGTCTTTGCTGTTGTGCAGCCGCTTATTTGATTCTGCGCCTGTTGGATCGTCGCTTTGCACGTATGCAATCGTTCCAACCGCACATGATAGCCATAGTAACCGAAAAGGAGGAAGCAGAAGATGGCAAAAGAACTGACAGCCGCGACTTTTGATGCGGCTATTCGCGAAAATTCGGTTGTTCTCGTTGATTTTTGGGCGCCGTGGTGCGGTCCCTGCCGGATGGTAGGGCCTTTCATCGAGCAGATTGCGGAAGCGTATGCGAACAAGGCGCTTGTCTGCAAGGTCAATGTGGACGAGTGTCAGGACGTCGCCGCAAAATTTGGCGTTTCCAGCATCCCGACCGTTCTGGTGTTCAGAGACGGAGAGCTCGTGGATCGGGCAGTCGGGGCAAGGCCGAAAAAAGCGTTTGAACAGATGTTGGATCAGCAGTTAAAAGGTTGATCAGGCAGCAGGGGCGGCGGGTTCTATCCGCCGCTTTTTTTGTTGACAGCCGGTAGAATTCATGGTATCTTATCGGAGAAGAAAGGCGACCAAGTTGGTCGGGTTTGCGTATGAAGCTTTCAACGCGAAGCAGGTATGGCCTGCGGGCAGTCGTTGATCTCGCTGTGTTTTATGGTGAGAACCCGGTGACGCTGTCCACGCTGGCCGGTATGCAGGGCATATCAGAAGCATATCTGGAACAGCTCCTACGGACGCTGCGCAAAGCGGGCATCGTGGATACCGTGCGTGGCGCTGCCGGCGGTTATGTGCTGTGCAAAGCGCCCGCAAAGCTGGATGTCGGCAGCGTGCTCTCGACTCTGGAGGGCAGTACAGCGGTCGTTGATTGCGTGGGCACGGTCGATGCCTGTTGTGAAAATGCCTGCACTTGCTCGGCGCGTCCTTTGTTTTTGAAACTGCAATCACGTATCAATGCCGTGCTGAGCGAAACCACGATTGCAGATTTGGCCAATGACTATATTGAACAGAAGAGGCGATTGGAACATGCAACGAGTTTATCTTGACAATGCCGCAACGACGCGCACAAGCCCGGAAGTGGTCGAAGCAATGCTCCCGTACTTTACGGAGATCTATGGCAACCCATCGAGCCTGCACACCTATGCACAGGAAGCGGCTAAAGCGATCGGTGAAGCCCGCAAAAAGGTTGCCGCCGCCATTCATGCTGCCGCGGCAGAGGAGATCATCTTCACCGGCGGCGGCAGTGAGAGCGACAACATGGTGCTGCGCGGCATAGCGCATGCTTACCAGAAAAAAGGCAAGCATATCATCACCAGCGCTGTGGAACACCATGCCGTCCTCCACACGCTTGAGGCAATGGAGCGTGAAGGAATCGCGGAGGTGACCTATCTTCCCGTGGATGCAGACGGAAAGGTTTCCGTACAGGATGTGGAAGCCGCCATTCGCCCGGATACCGTACTCGTCTCCGTTATGTTCGCCAACAACGAGGTTGGCACAATCATGCCAATCCCGGAAATCGGTGCGGTCTGTCACGCGCACGACGTTCTGTTTCATACGGATGCCGTGCAGGCGGTTGGCCACCTTCCTATCGATGTGCAGGCAATGAACATAGACATGCTCTCGCTTTCGGCGCATAAGTTTCATGGCCCGAAGGGCATTGGCGCGCTGTATGTGCGCAAGGGCATTCGCATACCGGCCCTGATCCTTGGGGGCGGGCAGGAACGCAGAAAGCGCGCGGGTACGGAAAATGTTCCGGGCATCGTCGGCCTTGGCTGCGCCATCGAAAGTGCGATCCTGCACATGGGAGAAAATGCGGCGCACATGAAAAAGCTTCGCGATAAGCTGATCGCAGGCATTCCCGCAGCCATTCCCGACGTAAAGCTGAATGGCCATCCGGTCGACCGGCTGCCCAACAACGTCAATTTCAGCATTCGCTATATCGAGGGAGAGTCTATGCTGCTCATGCTGGATATCAACGGCATCGCCGCATCGAGCGGGTCAGCGTGCACGTCCGGTTCGCTCGATCCGTCGCATGTGCTGCTCGCCATGGGCCTGCCCCACGAGGTTGCGCACGGATCGCTCCGGTTGACTTTGTCGGAATATACAACGGAGCAGGAAATTGATTATACGCTCGAACTTCTGCCAAAAATTGTGGAACGGCTGCGCGCTATGTCGCCGCTATATCATGGAGGGAATTAAAATGTATACAGAAAAAGTGATGGATCATTTTCAGAACCCGCGCAATGTCGGAGAAATTGCTGATGCAAGCGGAGTCGGCACCGTCGGCAACGCAAAGTGCGGCGACATCATGCAGATTTTTTTGAAGATCGATGATGATACGGGCGTGATCGAAGATGTGAAATTCAAGACCTTTGGCTGTGGCGCTGCCGTTGCCACATCCTCGATGGCGACCGAGCTCATCAAGGGAAAGACGGTTGATGAAGCGCTGCAGCTCACAAACTCCGCTGTCGTCGAAGCGCTCGAGGGACTTCCGCCGCAAAAAATTCATTGCTCTGTGCTGGCTGAAGAGGCCGTAAAGGCGGCAATTGACGATTACCACAAGAAAAAAGCGGAATAACAGCGAATACTTCTCCGCCTGCCGCACGATACTATTGTTGTAGCGCAGCAGGAAAGGCGAGGTGAAGTATATGCGATCTTTTGCTATGGGTCTCGGCGTGATTGCCGGCGCTGCTATTACGCTGACTGCGATCAGTTCCATGTATCCGGATATTCCGAGACGAATGATTCGGGATGGGCGACGCGCGGCGCGCGAAACGCGCCGTACCGTTTGTAGCTTGAGCGAATTGATGAGCAAGTAAAGCGGTTTCAGATACGGGGCTATTCGGCCCCGTATTCCTTGTTCACGCTGATCGTGAAGCGATTTCGCCCTTGACGCTTTCCATAGAATCTTATATACTAAGAATATACAAATATTGAAAGGCGAAAGGTATTACTAACACATGAGCAGTGAAGCAATGGGTGGTATCGGCTCCTTTTTCTCCAGCTACGGTCTTTTGATCATCGTGATGATCGCAATGTTTGCAATCATGATTATCCCGCAACGCCGTCGCGACAAAAAAGTGAAGGCCATGTTGGCTGCGCTGAAGCCCGGCGACCGTGTCCGCACCATCGGCGGTATCTATGGTACGATCAGCTCCATCCGTGATGACGTGGTTGTTTTGGCGGTTGGTCCCGACAAGGTGAAGCTCGTATTTGCGCGCGGCGCGATCTCTCAGGTTGAGGATGTCGGCGTCGAAAACACGATGAACGAAGAAGTAACTGAAACAAAATAAACCTTTGCGGTTTTTCCAATGCCTGCAACAAAAGTTGCAGGCATATTTATTTGCTCTCCTGTATATAGTGAAACATAGGCATGTGCAGCGGATATCCGAAATTGACGGGGATGCGCAGCAATCATAGTGCGAAATGGCAGGAGGGTGTGCATGAAAAAACGTAAAAAAAGCCGCAGCGATGCTCCCATTCCCTTCATGTTATGCATGCGGGGCGCCATTCTCGCCTGCATTGGAACGGTGATATTTGTGTTAGTCCTGGCATTCCTGCTGAAATGGGATGTATTGCAAACGGACAGCATTCGCGCTTTCAACACTGCCATTAAATCCATATGCTCCTGCTTGGCAGGCTTCCTGTGCGTTCGGACGATCCAACAGCGGGGCTGGCTGTATGGAGCATTGTCCGGCGGATTGTACATGACGATGGCCTATGTAATCTTTTTCTTTTTTGAGCGTGAGTTCCGCTTGGATATCGTCTTTTTTTCGGATCTGCTGCTGGGATTGGTCTGCGGCGGCAGCATCGGTACCATCTATGCGTTGATTCGAAATATGCGCTCACAAAGTTGATAAGGCCCGCAGCCGCTTGCAAAAAATTTGCCGTCCGTTTTGGTATTCCAAAGCGGACGGCGTCTTATTTCTAGTCCAGCTGGGCGGAGTCTGTTCGATTCCTTCTCTTCAGTCGGCCTCGGCTACAACCTGCTCGGCTATCCGATTATCAACCAGTGTCTGAAAGTCGGGACGCGCCGAAAGCTCGCCGGCCTCCTGAATAATATCAAGCAATCGATTATAGTCCGCTTCCTGCATCACCGGGTCCTGTTTCCACGAGTCCGTCTCGCGGTAACTGTTCGCCACGATCTTCAAGCTATCCAGAGAAGCGTCAGGGAAAAACGGTTCCATAGCCATTGCAACCTCTTCATCGCTGGCCGTTTGAATCCAGATCTGAGCACGATAAACGGCCCGCAGAAACCGTTTTACAAAATCGGAGTTTTCCTTGAGTGTTGTCTGACTGACGAGGTAAACGGTATAGGGCACTTCGCCGGAAGCCAGCCCTACATTGGCAACAATATGCCCCTTGCCGGCCAGCTCAAACTCGGTTGCGGTTGGCTCAAACAGCGTCACATAATCGCCGGTTCCGCCCTCAAATGCGCCGCCCATCAAATTGAACTGGATGGAATCGATCACTTCCACATCCACCCCCGGCACAAGGCCATGTGATTTGAACACATACTGCAATGTCATCAGCGGCATGCCGCCGGCGCGCCCGCCGATAATGGTCTTTCCCTTCAATGACTTCCAGTCAAAATTTGGCTCCGGTTGGCGGCCGACCAGATAGGAACCATCGCGTTTTGTGAGCTGACCCACGATAATCGGATGATCCGCCTTTCCTTCATTGGCCACATAGACGCCGGTTTCCGGACCGGCGAGGCAAATATCCGCCTGGCCGGAGAGCAATGCGCTCATTGCTTTATCCGAACCTCCCGAGGTTGTAACATTGATTTCCAGACCTTCTTCTTCAAAGAAGCCCTTGGAAATTGCCACATATTGCGGCGCATAGAAAACAGATCTTGTCACCTCATGCAGCTCCACCTTCTGCAATTCCTGTGCTCCCGTGCAGCCGATACTAAACAATAAGCACGCAAACAACAGAACAAATGCCACAGCTTTTTTCATATAAAACCTCCTTATCGTTGTAGTGCTATGGTATGTTGACCGTGCTTTTTGTGTGCGTTCGCATAAGGATTGAAAATCAAGCAAAACTTTTGTATAATACTGCTAAGGAGGTGAGTGCCATGCCCACCGATCGTCAACAGACTATGGAATTTGCTTTTCCCCGTGACAGCCGCACGGCGCAGCATGTGCTGCTGACCGTATATGACGCAATGCGTGAAAAGGGATACGATCCGGTCAATCAGATCGTCGGCTACCTGATTTCCGGCGATCCGACCTATATCACGAGCTACAATAATTCCCGCTATCTCATATCGCGCATGGAACGTGATGAACTGATCGAGGAGCTGGTTCGCTTTTATGTGGCCCATCGGGATTTGACATGACGGAACGTGTTTTAGCTTTGGACGTCGGTGACCGCCGCATTGGCATTGCCGTGAGCGATGCGCTCGGCTGGACTGCGCAGGGCCTGGAGACATATACGCGTCGCGATGATGATCTGCAGGCGGATGTTGCTCATATTCTGGAAATTGCAGAGCGCTATAAACCGGTACGCCTGCTCTTTGGTATGCCCCGCAATATGGATGGCAGCTACGGCATGCAGGCGCAGAAAGTGCGGGCTTTTGCGGATGCGGTTCTTGCCGATTGGGACGGGAGCCATGATTTTTATGATGAACGGTTGACCACCATGTCGGCGCAGCGCGTCCTCATCGATGCCGACATGAGCCGCAAACGGCGCAAGCAGGTAGTCGATAAAATTGCGGCTGTAATCATTCTTCAGGGGTATCTGGACAGCGGCGCCGCTGCTCGAAATAACGGCTAAGGAAGATAGGTAGGAGCGCATGGAAGAAATACAACGGGATACTATCATTGAACTTCTCGATGAGCAGGGACACCCGGTTTCGTTTGACTTGCTCATGACTTTTGACTATGAAGGAAAGCGGTATGCCGCCATGCTGCCGCTCGAATCCGTCGAAGGTGTGGATGAGGATGAAGTCGTTCTTTTGGAAATTGTTCGCGATAGGGACGGCCAACTCTATCGGCCCATCGAAAACCCGATTCTGCTGGACGAGGTCTTTGAAGAATTTCAGGATCTGTTTGAAGAGGAAATTGCGGGAAACGACGAGGAGTAGAACCATTCGAATTTGATCCGATTTTCGGGCAAAACAGGCAAGAATTTGCTTGCTTTGCCCGTTTTGCTATGCTATAATGCACAAGGTATCACGCACTCTGGTGGATTTGCGGGCTCGTGCCGAATGTACTCGGTTTCCCGCAAAGCAGAAGCCGGAGGTGGAAAAAATAACGAGGAGGTTATAAGTTATGCCCGTGATTTCCATGAAGCAGCTGTTGGAAGCAGGTGTCCATTTTGGTCACCAGACCCGTCGTTGGAACCCGAAGATGAAGGAATACATCTTCACGGAGCGCAACGGCATCTACATCATCGATCTCCAGAAAACCGTCAAGAAAATTGAAGAAGCGTATAACTTTATTCGCGATCTGGCCATGGATGACAAGACCCTTCTTTTTGTCGGCACCAAGAAGCAGGCGCAGGAGTCCATCGAGCAGGAAGCCAAGCGCTGCGATATGTTCTATGTCAATCAGCGTTGGTTGGGCGGCATGCTGACGAATTTCAAGACCATTCAGGGTCGTATCGCCCGTCTTCGCAAGATCGAGCAGATGGAGGCGACCGGCCAGTTCGATCTGCTTCCGAAGAAAGAGGTCATGCAGCTCAAATTGGAGCAGGAAAAGCTTGAGAAGAACCTTGGCGGTATCAAAGATATGAAGAAACTCCCCGGCGCGCTGTTCGTTGTCGACCCGCGCAAAGAGCATATTGCGGTTTCCGAAGCGCGCACGCTTCGAATCCCGATCGTTGCGATTATTGATACCAACTGCGATCCGGATGAAGTCGACTATCCGATTCCCGGCAATGATGACGCTATCCGTGCGGTCAAGCTGATCACCGCAAAGATGGCGGATGCCGTGCTCGAAGGACGTCAGGGCGAGCAGATGAACGACGAAGAAACTGCGGAAGCAGCTGAATAAGCCGGAGGAGGAACGAAGGATGTTTACTGCAAAAGATGTAATGGCTTTGCGCGAGCGCACCGGCGCCGGCATGATGGACTGCAAAAAGGCCCTGACCGCGTGTGATGGCGATGCAGAAAAAGCTGTTGATTTTCTTCGTGAAAAGGGCCTTGCCGCAGCGGCTAAAAAGGCCAGCCGCATCGCCGCAGAAGGCCTTGTGGGCAGCTATGTGAGCGAAGACGGCAAGGTTGGCGTCATTGTTGAAGTCAACTGCGAGACCGACTTTGTTGCAAAGACGGATGATTTCAAGGCCTTTGTCGCGACCATCGCGCGTCAGGTTGCGCTGAAGAATCCCGCAAGCGTGGAAGAACTGCTCGAGCAGGCCTCTGTGGACGATGATACGCTGACCATCAATGCGCTTCTCAACGCGGCTGTTGCAAAGATCGGTGAAAAAATCAGCATCCGCCGTTTTGCGCGTGCCGAGGGCATTGTGGACACCTATGTCCATCTCGGCGGTAAAATCGGCGTTCTTGTCGATGTTGAGGGTGAAGCGGATGCCAATGTCCTCCACGACGTCTCCATGCAGATTGCTGCGGCGAAGCCGACCTGCATCAGCAAAAACGATGTCAATCAGGCGGATGTGGAAAAGGAAAAGGAAATCCTCCGCGCGCAGGCGCTCAACGAGCCCAAGCCGAAGCCGGAAGCGATCATTGAAAAAATGGTCAATGGCCGCATCGAGAAGTACTACAAAGAGGTTTGCCTGATCGAGCAGCCCTTTGTCAAAGAGCCGGACATCTCTGTCAAGCAGATGATCAACGGGAAGTTCAACGTGCTCAGCTTCACTCGCTTTGAAATGGGCGAAGGCCTGCAAAAGCGGGAAGACAACTTTGCTGATGAAGTGATGAGCCAGACCAAAGCGTAATTGTCTACTAAAAAAGGAACACGGAAACGTGTTCCTTTTTTTGAGAAAGGAAGTTTTATGTATAAACGAGTTCTTCTGAAAATCAGCGGCGAAGCGCTTTCCTCAGACTCCTCCCCGCTTTGTCAGGAAACCATTGATCAGACGGCTGGTGTAATCGCAGCGCTGCAAAAACGCGGCGTGGAAATCGGTATCGTGGTTGGCGGAGGCAACATTATGCGCGGCCGCAGTGCCGGAAGGATGGAAAGGAACCGCGCGGATCACATGGGCATGCTGGCGACCGCGATCAATGCGCTGGCGCTGCAGGATGCGCTGGAGCATCAGGGCGTTCCCTGCGCGGTGTTGTCCGCCATCGGCATGCACCGCATCTGCGAGGAATATACTTCACGCGATGCGCACCGCCTGCTTGCGGACGGCACTGTGGTTATATTTGCCTGTGGAACCGGGTCGCCGTTTTTCTCCACCGATACGGGCGCGTCGCTGCGCGCTGCGGAGATCCGTGCAGACGTGTTGCTTCTGGCAAAGAATATCGATGCGGTCTATTCCGCTGATCCCAAAAAGGATTCCTCTGCAACCCGTTATGACCATTTGACCTATCAGCAGGTGATCTCCGATAACCTGCAGGCAACGGATATCACGGCGATAACGATGTGCAAAGAGCAGAATATCCCGATCCATGTGTTTGCACTTTCCAAAATTCTATCGGTTTTTGATGGAGAATCGACCGGAACAATAATTGATAACGGCTAAGGGCTTGAATCATAAGCTGCATTTATTGTAAAATAAAAGAACTGATAGTATAGGAGGAGCCAAAAATGCCTACTGAAGTATTGGACAACACAAAGGAGCGAATGAATAAAACCATCGCCGTACTCCAACAGGAGCTTTCCAGTCTGCGTGCCGGACGTGCAAATCCGCAGGTCCTGGAACGTATTATGGTAGACTACTATGGTTCGCCAACGCCGATCAACCAGCTCGGTAATATCAGCGTGCCGGAGCCGCGGTTGCTTGTGATTGCTGCATGGGACAACAAGGCGATTCCTGCCATTGAAAAAGCAATCCAAAAATCCGATCTTGGTATCAATCCGGCAAACGACGGCAAGGTGATCCGGTTGGTTTTCCCCGAGCTGACGGAGGAGCGCCGCAAGGATCTCGTAAAGGTTGTCAGAAAAAAGGGGGAGGAGAGCAAGGTTGCAATCCGTGCCATCCGCCGCGATGCAAATGAACATATCAAGGCACAGAAAAAGGACAACCTGCTGACCGAGGACGACCAGAAGCGGCTGGAAGAAAAGATCCAGAAGATGACCGACGATCTGATTAAGACGATCGATGGAATCATTGCCGATAAAGAAAAGGAGATTATGTCGGTTTGACCACGGTTCTGGGCTATCCGCTTTCGCGCGCCATTGCCGCTTTGGAGGCGGAAAAACTGACGATCCATCTTCGCGAACTCACCTGTAGAAAAGGTGCCGCAGGCAGCGATGCGCGTATCGTTCGGCAACAATTGTTGGATGACAATTGCGTTTTGTTAACCTATGCGCATTTTGAAACAAAAGCAGCAGAAAAGGATTGATTGAAAACTGGGGTGCAAAAGCGGTTTTCTGTTTTTGCATCCCAGAGGTTTATTTCTATGAATGCAAGGCGAAATCACCGACAAATTGCAGCATTGGGACTATCGGAAGAGCGATTGCCCAGACACGTTGCCATCATTATGGACGGCAATGGCCGCTGGGCGGGCAAACGATTGATGCCGCGCGCCTTTGGGCATCGGGCCGGCGTGGAACGCTTGCGAGGCATTATCCGTCTCTCCTCCGATCTTGGGCTCGATGCGCTTACGCTCTATGCCTTCTCGACCGAGAACTGGAAGCGTCCGCAGGAAGAGATTTCCGCGCTTTGCGGCCTGTTTGTCGAGTTCTTTTTGAAAGAATTTGACGAACTGCATGCCAACGGCGTTGTGATTTGTGCGCTCGGGGACGTGCGCGCGTTTCCGGAGCGCGTGTACTCCCTGATCGAGAATGCAGAAAAGCGGACAGCAAAAAACGACGGGCTGCGGCTGAACATTGCGCTCAATTACGGAAGCCATGCCGAGATTCTGCGCGCCGTTAATCTGGCCGTACAAAGTGGCAAAACCGATTGGGACGAGCAGAGCTTTGAACGGCTGCTGTATACGCATGATCTTCCGCCGGTCGATCTTTTGATCCGCACGGGCGGCGACAAGCGATTATCAAATTTTCTGCTGTATCAAGCAGCGTATGCCGAATTAATGTTTACCGATGAATTTTGGCCGGATTTTTCCGATGCCAGTTATGTAAAAATGCTGAACGCCTTTTCCGGTCGGTCCAGGCGGTTTGGCGGATTGGAGTCTCCGGTATGAAAACGAGAATCATCGTAGGCCTGTTTCTGGCAGCGCTCCTGATCGCCACGCTGTATCTCGGCGGTTATTTCTATCTTACTACCATTGCGCTGGTTTCTTTTGCTGCGACATACGAGGTTGCGCATGTGATCACAAAAAAGGGGTTCCGGCCGCTGGTTTTTCCTGCCTATATTTTCGCGCTTGCGTTTCCCTTTGTGTACCACTTTGGCGGATTGGTGATCCTCGTTATGTTCTATCTGTTCAGCATCATTCTGTCCATGGTCTGCTCCGTTCTGTCGGGTTCAACGGATGCCTCCATAGCGGTTGGAACGTTGCTATTGTACGTTTATCCGCTGGCGTTGCTCCTCTGCGCGCTGTTGGTTTATACGCAGTTTGATCGCCCGCTCGGGTTGACCGCAGCCTGCATGGCGTTTGCCGCTCCGTCCTGCGCAGATATGTTTGCTTACTTTGGCGGAACCTTCTTTGGCAAGCATAAGTTGTGCGAGCACATCAGTCCTAAAAAAACGGTGGAAGGCTCGATTTTCGGACTTCTTGGCGGCATTGTTTTTGGCCTTATTCAGGTTCCGCTGCAAAAATACTGGGGGTCCACAGTGCACTGGTCAGTGCTGCTGCTGCTCGGAACCTTTTGCGGGCTTTTTGGTCAATTCGGCGATCTGTTTGCCTCCATGATCAAACGCTGGGCAGGTGTTAAGGATTTTTCGAGCGTTTTCCCGGGGCATGGCGGGATGATGGATCGCGTGGACAGCATCCTGCTTTGTACGCCGGTCGTGCTCTGCACGTTTACTATTTTACAGTTATTTGGAATATACTAAGGACAGGAGTTGTTTATGAAGCAACATGTAACGGTGCTGGGCAGCACCGGTTCCATTGGCCGTCAGGCCCTGGATGTCATCCGTTCCCGTTCGGAGCGGTTCACGCTGTTTGCAATTTCAGCCAACAGCAATATAGATTTGCTGATTGAGCAGACCCGGCGCTGGCGGCCCAAATATGTTGCCTGTCGGCACTTGCTGCATGCTGCCGATTTTCCGGAGGGCACGGTTCTTCTCTGCGGTGAAAGCGCCATCGCAGAGCTGGCTTCTCTGGACGATGCGGACATCGTCGTGAATGGCATCAGCGGCCTCGCCGCGCTTGAGCCGTTGCTCTGCGCGCTCAAGGCCGGCAAGCGCGTTGCGCTTGCCAATAAGGAGAGCATCGTATGCGGACATCACCTCGTTGATGATGCGATGCAGGACTTTGGCGGCGAGCTGTTGCCCGTGGACAGCGAGCAGTCGGCAATTTTCCAATGTCTTAACTGCGGCGCCTACAGCGAGGTTTCCAGACTATGGTTAACCGCTTCCGGCGGGCCTTTCTGGCAAATGAGCGATGAGGAATTGAAGCATGTGACGGTCCATGATGCGCTGCGCCATCCAACTTGGAGCATGGGCAGCAAGATTACGATCGATTCCGCCACGCTGTTCAATAAGGGACTTGAGGTGATGGAGGCAAGCTATCTGTTTCAGATTCCGGCAGAACGAATCGACGTGCTGATTCACCCACAATCCATCGTCCATTCCATGGTCGAATTTACGGATTGTTCCATGATGGCCAATTTGAGCTGCCCGGACATGCGGCTGCCAATCCAGTATGCGATGACATACCCTGACCGGGCGCCCTCGCCCTGCGAGCGCCTTTCGCTCGCCGATATCGGTCAGTTAACTTTCCATCGCGCCGATCGAAACCGGTTCGCCGGCTTGCGCTTGGCCTATGCAGCGCTGTTTGCCGGCGGAACAATGCCAACCGTCTACAACGCAGCCAATGAGGCGGCGGTTAGCTTGTTTATGGAGGAACGCATCGGCTTTACGGATATTGCAGATTTTGTGGACGACGCAATGATGCGGCATGCCGTGCATTCGGCAAATCTCATGCAGGATATTCTCGAAGCGGATTCTCAGGCGCGCCTCAGCGTTGAGCATTTTCTGCACACACACTTTGAATGAAAGTTGGGTCTTGAATTGAGTACGATATTGTCCATCCTTGGCGCGCTCGTATTTCTGTCCGTGATCGTTACGATTCATGAACTGGGACATTACTGGGTCGGCCGTCGCCTTGGCTTCACAATTCTGGAATTTGCGGTTGGTATGGGGCCCGTTTTGCTGAAGACGGAGAAGAACGGCATCCAATACAGCCTGCGCGCGCTCCCCATCGGCGGAATGTGTCGCTTCTACGGAGAGGATGAGAATGCAAAGGATCCCCGCTGTTTTAATGCACAAAAGGCATGGAAGCGTTTTTTTGTGATTGCAGCCGGACCTGTTATGAATTTGTTGTGCGCGCTTCTGCTCTCGATCATCACGCTCACCGCGTACGGCAATTTTGTTCCGGCGGTGATGGAGGTGTCGGGGGAGGACACGCCGGCGTATCAAGCGGGCATTCAGAAAGGTGATATTCTGTATGCCGTCAACGGAAAGCGAATCATCTATTTTTCGGAAGCGGTTCCGATGATTCGCGATGCCGATGGTGAACAAACGGTGATCACCATTGAGCGCGACGGTCTTAAAAAGGATCTGGTGATTGACGGCCTGTACGATCCAACAGTGGGCTATAACCGGCTGGGCGTAACCATTGGTCAGGAGAGAAAGCTCTATTCCTTTGGCGCATCTCTGGGCGAATCCTTTCACTATGTCTGGGGCATTGTGCGCGAAACCTTTTCGTTCTTTGGAACCCTGTTCGACGGAACGGTAAAATCGACAGATGTAGCCGGTCCGGTGGGTACGGTTGCCTATATCAGCGAAGCCATTCGCTATGGCCTCGAAATCATCCTGCGATTTGCAATCATTATCAGCGTGAGCCTCGGTATTTTTAACCTTTTGCCCATTCCCGCACTGGATGGCGGCAGGCTCTTATTCATCCTCATCGAATTGGTGCGCGGCAAACCGATCAATCCGGACAGGGAGGGCATGGTACATTTCATCGGTTTGCTCGCTCTGTTTGCGCTGATGCTGTTTTTGACGTATAATGATATTGCAAATTTGGTTCGGGGGTAGTCTCAGCCATGCAGCATTTGACGCACAGGGTATTGGCTGGCGCCGTTCCCATTGGTGGAGGGACGCCGGTTACTGTTCAATCGATGACCAATACGGATACGAGGAACGCAGCCGCTACGATTTCGCAGATTCTGGAACTGGAGCGCGCCGGCTGCGATATTGTTCGCATCTCCGTCTATGACCTCGCCTGTGCGCGGACAATTCCCGCCATTCGCTCGGCTATCCACATCCCGCTTGTTGCGGATATCCACTTCGACCACCGGTTGGCAATCGCGGCTGTGGAAAACGGCGTTGACAAACTGCGCATCAATCCCGGCAATATCGGTGGACAAGCGCATGTGGAAAAGCTCGTGGATTGTGTGAACAGTCACCATATCCCGATTCGCATTGGCGTCAATGCCGGTTCTATGGAGCAGGATCTCAAAAGGACCTATGGTCCCGATTCTCCACATGCTATGGTGGAAAGTGCGATTCGCCATATTCGTATGCTGGAACGAGCGCATTTTACAGATATCGTGGTTTCGCTGAAGTCTTCCACAGTATCCACAACCGTCTCAGCATACCGCGAGTTGGCGCGTTTGGTGGATTACCCACTGCACATCGGTATCACCGAAACGGGAACGGTAGAGCGCGGGATCATCAAATCGGCCATCGGCATCGGTTCGCTTTTGCTGGACGGCATTGGGGATACGCTGCGCGTCTCCCTTACCGATTCTCCGGTTCGCGAAGTGCAGACAGGGTTGGAAATTCTTCGCGCCCTGCGCCTGCGGAACGACGATATCGAGATCATCAGTTGTCCCACCTGCGGCCGTACGCGGGTGGACCTGATGGAAGCGGTCGATCGGGTACAGGCTGCCCTGCCGCGCCACCAGGGATATCTGCGCGTAGCGGTCATGGGCTGCGCGGTAAACGGACCTGGCGAAGCAAGCGATGCGGATATTGGCATTGCGTTCGGAAAATCCAACGGAGTTCTGTTCAAACATGGTGAAAAGTTTGCAAGCGGTTCCGTTTCCGCAATGTTGGATTTGCTGGTAAAGGAAGCAGCGGCGATGCTGCGTGCAAAAGAGTAAGCAGTACAAAATGGCACAAAATTCATTTGAACAGGCGCTGTGCAGCGCCCATATTTCTGATGCAGTCCGCATCGAGTCCGTACGTCTCAGCAGAGAAAACCATCAGCTGACCGTTTCTTTGCATGCGGAGAATCCTCTTTCGCAAACGCAAAGAGACGCGCTCTCCGACGCCTTAGCGGCGATATTGCCCGGCGTTTCCATTCGTTTGGAATGTGTGGATGATGCTGCAGCCGCAGTTTTGACAGTGCCGCCGCTTTCGTCTGCCGCGCCGGTCACCGTTACCGCCGCTGCAGCGGCGGCAGCTTCGCCGGATGGTACGCGCGTCCTGTTTGGTTCGTCTATCAAAACGGCTTCCCGTACAGAGATCCATGCGCTGTGCGAGGGCGATGCGACGGTTGTGATTCAAGGAACGCTCGTTTCCGCCGAGATGCGCGAAGGCTGGAAGGGGCGGGACGGACGTTGCTCCTTTCGGGTACAATTGAATCTTACGGATTTGACCGATTCGATTTATTGCATCTGCACTTTTTACGAAGAAGCAAAGGCGCAGCGCTTTTTCGACTGGATTTCTCCGTTTATCGGTGCAAAGGAGGAGCTGGTTGTCCGCGGCGTTTGCCGCATGCCCAAATATGCGAAGGAATTGAACCTGTTTGTCAACGACGTGAATTCCGCGCCGGCGGTATTTCGCGAGGATAAATGCGAGGAAAAGCGGGTTGAACTGCATCTGCACTCGCGCATGTCGACCATGGACGGTTTAACAGATGTTACAGAAGCGTTTAAGACCGCCAAGCGTTGGGGTCACCGGGCGCTGGCAATCACGGACCATGGCGTTGTACAGGCGTTCCCGGAAGCCGCGAAAGCCTCGAAAAAAACTGGAGTAAAAGCGATATTTGGTGTGGAAGGATACCTTGTGCCGGACACGGACCTGATCGATATGCAGGAAACCTATGTCGTCTTTGATATCGAAACGACAGGCCTGAAGGCGCAGCATGCGGACATCATCGAAATCGGCGCGGTAAAAATCGAAAACGGCAGGATTATCGACAGATTCCAAACCTTCGTCAATGGCGGCGTGCTGATCCCCCCCAACATTACGAAGCTGACAGGCATCACCAACGCCATGATTGCGGACGCCCCGTCTGCACGGGACGTCCTGGAGCAGTTTTCTCTTTTTGTGAAGGGGTGCTGTCTGGTCGCGCATAATGCAAATTTTGATGTTGGATTTATTCGCTACCATGGAGGAAAATACCAAATTGCCTTTGATGAACCGTATGCGGATACGTTGATGCTCTCAAGGTATCTGCTGCACGATCTTCCAAACCATAAGCTGGATACGGTATGCGAACACTTTCAGGTCGATCTGACAAACCATCACAGGGCAATCGACGATGCCGCTGCCACAGCCGAGGTGTTCTTGCACCTTATTGCATTGATGCAGCAGTTTGGCGTACAAACCATTCCGGTCCAGCGCCCTGCAAAAGCACAAGAGCGGGAGCAGGGGAAGCACAAGCATAAAACGAATCATATCATCCTGCTTGCCACCACGCAGGCGGGCATGAAAAATCTGTATCGTCTGGTGAGCTATGCACATCTGGACTATTTTCGCACCCGGCCGACGATTCCGCGCAGCCTGCTCTCCGTATACAGGAGTGGACTACTGCTCGGCTCGGCGTGCGAGCAGGGCGAACTGTATCAAGCCATCCTGAAGGATAAGCCGGCCGATGAAATCGAGCGGATTGCCTCGATGTATGATTTTTTGGAGATTCAACCGCTGGGCAACAACGCTTTTATGGTGCGGGAAGGCATTGTACCGGATGATGAAGCGCTGCGGGAAATCAACCGTCGGATCGTTCGCCTCGGTCATAAGCTGGGGCTTCCGGTCGTTGCCACTGGCGACGTGCATTTTTTGGAGCCGCCCGATGCGGAATATCGAAAGCTCCTCATGATGAAGCTGGGTTTTTCCGATGCCGCCGAGCAAGCGCCGCTGTATTTCAAAACAACCGACGAAATGCTGGATGAGTTCTCCTATCTCGGGGAGGAGGATGCGCATGCGGTCGTCATCGATGGACCGAACAGCATTGCCGACCGCTGTGAAGCGCTCAAGCCTTTCCCCGATGGCACGCATGCGCCGGAGATCCCGAATGCCAGCAATGAGCTGCGGGACATGGCCACAAGAGAAGCGCATTCCATCTATGGCGATCCGCTTCCCGACGTCGTGCAGGCGCGGCTGGACCGTGAGCTGAAATCCATTATCGGAAACGGCTTTGCCTCGCTCTACCTGATGGCGCAGCGTTTGGTACACAAGTCCAACAGCGATGGCTATCTGGTCGGCTCCCGTGGTTCTGTCGGTTCCTCCTTTGTCGCGACGATGGCGGGCATTACCGAGGTAAACGCGCTGCAGCCGCACTATGTATGTCCAAACTGCAAGCACAGCGACTTTGATGTGGATCGTTCCGTTTACGCCTGCGGAGTGGATATGCCCGATAAGGATTGCCCGGTCTGCGGCACCCGCTACAAAAAGCAGGGGTTTGGTATCCCCTTTGAGGTTTTTCTTGGGTTTAAGGGCGATAAAACCCCGGATATCGATCTGAATTTCTCTGGCGAATACCAGCCCGTTGCCCACAAATATGTCGAAGAAATGTTCGGCGTAGGCCATGCGTTCCGCGCAGGAACGATCTCCGGTTTGGCTGAAAAGAAAGCGTATGAGTGTATCTATCACTATATGGAGACGACCGGAACCGTCCTTCGCAGAGCGGAGATGGAGCGGCTTTGCAAAGGCTGCCTGAATGTAAAGGTCACGACCGGCCAACATCCCGGCGGCATCGTCATTGTACCAAAGGACGATGATATTCTGGACTATACGCCCATCCAGTATCCGGCCGATAAAAAGGACAAGAACACGATTACAACGCACTTTGACTTTCATGCCATGGATGACCGGCTGGTCAAGCTCGATATTCTCGGGCATGATGACCCGACAGCGCTGCGCATGCTGGAAGACATTACGGGAATCAACCCGCGCTCCATCCCGCTGGATGACCCGGAAACAATGCGCATTTTTACTTCGCCGGAACCATTGGGCATTGATCTGAGCGGTCTGTCCTGTACGGTGGGCTCCCTTGGAATACCGGAGTTCGGCACGGGCTTTGTGCGCACCGTTCTGGAAAACACGCAGCCAAAGACGATGGAGGAACTCGTGCGCATTGCCGGCCTGACCCATGGTACGGACGTCTGGCTGAACAATGCGGAACCGCTGGTCATGAATGGCATTGCAAAGCTCTCCGAAGTGCTTTGTACGCGCGACGATATCATGAATTATCTGATTGCCCATGACATGGAGGCCAGCCTTTCGTTCTCCATTATGGAGCGCGTCCGAAAGGGGAGGGGACTGACCGATGAGATGGAGCAGGCCATGGTGGATGGGAAGATACCGGCATGGTTCATCGATTCCTGTAAGAAAATCAAATACATGTTTCCGCGCGGACATGCGGTTGCATACGTCATGATGGCCTTCCGAATCGCTTATTTCAAGGTGCACTATCCCGAAGCGTTCTATGCCGTGTATTATACCGTTCGCGCCGATGCGTTCGATGTATCCATGGCCTCCGGAGATGCGCCGGCTTTATTGCACGTCATACAGGAGCTGGATAAAAATGCGCAATTTAAGGAAGCGGCCGAGCGAAAGCGCGATAAGGAACTCATCACGATTTTGGAGGTCGTGTATGAGATGAATCTGCGCGGCATTCGATTACTGCCGGTCGATATCTATAAATCGCATGCAACAAAATTTTTGATTGAGCCGGAGGGGATTCGACCTCCGTTCAATGCGATTGCGGGCGTCGGCGACAACGCTGCTATTTCTATGGCGGAGAACAGAGGCACTGCTCCGTTTTTGTCCATAGAGGATTTTCAAGCGCGGACTGGCGCCAACAGCGGCGTCATAGCCGCAATGGAAAACTGCGGTTGTTTTGCAGGACTTCCAAAGTCAAATCAAATTTCGTTGTTTTGACCTTGACGCGGGCACTGCGTCTGCTATAAAATATATAAGTAGTAAGTCTGCACTCGTGGAGTGAGTTCATAGATAGATGATGGCTAGCGTTTTGCTATAGAAGCGATATTTGTTGTATGAATCCATTTGCCGTGCAGAATTGCGCGGCCATTTTTAATATAGATAGACTGGAGAGTATGGAATGGATTGGTGGATTTATGTAATAGCAGGCGTTGCCATCCTGGCAATCGGGCTTCTGATCGGTTATGCATACCGGCGCAACGTAGCCGAGGCCAAGGTTGCAAAGGCTGAGGATGCCGTTAAAAAGCTATATGAGGAAGCAACCGTAAAAGCCTCCGACATTAAAAAAGAAATGATTCTCGAGGCAAAAGAAGAGGTTTACAAGGCCCGTACCGAAGCGGAAAAAGAAAACCGTGAGCGTCGCGCCGAACTCCAGCGCACGGAGCGCCGCCTGTTCCAGCGTGAAGAATCTCTTGATAAAAAGCTGGATGGTCTGGAGCAGAGGGAAAAGAACCTCTCTCAGCGTGAGGAAGGCATTGAGAAGGCCGAAGCAGATGTTGCTGCGCTGCATGAGCAGCAAATCGCAGAACTTGAGCGCATTTCCGGTCTATCCATGGAGGCGGCACGGGATATTCTGCTTGAAAACGTCGAGCGTGATGCCCGACACGATGCGGCGATCCTCATTCGAGACATTGAGGCGAAGACAAAGGAAGAGGCAGACAAGCGGGCACGCAACATTGTCACGCTCGCCATCCAGCGCTGTGCTGCCGACCATGTGGCCGAGACGACGGTTTCCGTCGTGCCGCTGCCCAATGATGAAATGAAGGGCAGGATCATTGGTAGAGAAGGCCGCAATATACGGGCGTTGGAAACCGCTACCGGGGTCGATCTGATCATCGATGATACGCCGGAAGCGGTAATCCTCTCCGGCTTTGATCCGGTGCGGCGCGAGGTTGCGAGGATTGCCCTTGAGAAATTGATTCTCGACGGCCGCATCCACCCGGCGCGCATTGAGGAAGCTGTCGAGAAGGCGCGCAAAGAGGTTGACGCGCAGATTCGCGAGGCCGGCGAACAAGCGGTGCTCAATACCGGCGTACACGGTCTGCATCATGAATTGGTTCGCTATCTCGGCAGAATGCGGTATCGCACCAGCTATGGCCAGAATGTTTTGAACCATTCCATTGAGGTTTCGCATTTGGCAGGCATCATGGCTGCGGAATTGGGCGCAAATGTCACCTTGGCAAAGCGCGCAGGTCTGCTGCACGATATCGGCAAATCTATCGACCATGAGGTCGAGGGTTCGCATGCGCAAATCGGTGCTGACCTCGCTAAGAAATACCGTGAGAACAACCAGATTGTGCATGCAATCATGGCGCATCACGGCGATGTGGATCCCTCTACGGTGGAAGCAATTCTGGTGCAGGCGGCCGACGCCATTTCCGCGGCACGTCCTGGCGCCCGCAGAGAGACGTTGGAAACCTATATCAAGCGGCTTGAAAAGCTGGAAGAGATCGCCAATTCTTTTGATGGGGTTGATACCTCATTCGCCATTCAGGCCGGCCGCGAGGTTCGCATCATTGTCAAACCTGAAAAGATCTCCGATAGCGATACGGTCGTGATGGCCAAGGATATTGCGAAGCGGATCGAATCCGAATTGGAATATCCGGGTCAAATTAAGGTCAATGTCATTCGCGAAACGCGCACGGTGGATTACGCAAAATAAGAGCTGAAAACGGAACTGAAAGGATATGCAATCGCATATCCTTTTGTGGAGGTATAGGCAATATGATTCCTGTTGCGGATGGGCACTGCGATTTTCTATATGGGGTCGTGAACCACGGCTATGATTTTGAACGGCCGCATCTTTCTCAACAGAATATTGCTCACGGCCGATTGATGCAAGGGAATGTCAAGCTACAGTTTTTTGCGGCTTGGACGGACATGTCGCTTCGTTTGCCGCCTTTGCAGCAATGCCTTGCGATGGTGGATGCATATTATGCCATGCATCAGGCCTGTCCATCCCTACGTCCGTTGACGAAAAGTGCGCAGAATGATTTGCAAGAGCAAACTGTGATCGATACGGTATTAACCATTGAAGGCGGCGAAGCGATCGAGGGCAGCCTGTCTGTATTACGGATGCTGCATCGGCTGGGCGTTCGAGCGATGGCTTTGACATGGAACGGTAACAACGAACTGGCCGGCGCCGCACTTGGTCGTGGAAACAAAGGCCTTTCTGCACTTGGCGTTGAGGTCGTAGAGGAGATGGGGCGCATCGGCATGGCGGTCGATGTCTCCCATTTGAGCGACCGCGGGATCGATGATGTGCTGCGGGTATCCAGTCGCCCTGTTTTTGCTTCCCACTCCAACTGCAGAGAGGTCTATGCTTCGCCGCGTTCTTTGACTGACGATCAGATTCGCGCGATTGCGGCGCAGGGCGGTACGATCGGAATCAATTTTTATCACAAGCAGTTGACCAACCATCCGCATGCAGCAATTGCGGACATTGTTGCGCAGCTATCACATCTGGCGGATGTGGGCGGTATTGATTGCTGCGCGATCGGTTCCGACTTTGACGGCATGCCGAAATATCCGATTGACCTGCAAACCAGCGCGGATTTTCCCGCGCTGGTACAGGCACTGTTGACCGCCGGATTTTCGCCTTCCGATGTTGAAAAAGTAATGTATCAGAATTTGCATCGGTATATCCTACAATTTATTTGACAAACCATATCATGGAATGCTATACTATATCCGTTGCAAATTTATAGGGGCATGATGTAATGGTAACATAGCGGTCTCCAAAACCGTTCTTGAGGGTTCGAGTCCTTCTGCCCCTGCCAAAGCACTGGACATCAATTTCGATACAATATGTATCTGAGTTGGTGTTCTGTTTTTATATTCATATGTTTGTTTTCATCGCATATACCAGTCGGAGGAGCAGCAGCACGCTGAACGGTCTTACATCATGTTTTTTGTTTTCATTATGATTGAAAACAGTGATTCATTGTGTTAAGCTACAAGTGTATAAAGGAAGCGAGGTTATTTTCATGCAGATTGGGTTTATTGGTATCGGCAACATGGGGGAGGCGATTCTGCGCGGAGCGCTGCGCGGCGGGCTTGTTTTGCCTTCACGAGTGAGCGCGTACGATCCGAACACGGCAAAACTGAATCTTCTTCAACAGGAACTCGGTGTTGTGGCAGCGGCGGATGCGGAACAGTTGGTCGCTGGTTCGGATATCATCCTATTGGCCGTTAAACCCAACGTTTGCGCTTCGGTTCTTTCAAGGCTTGCCGAACCCCTGGCCGGGAAGGCGCTCATCTCCATTGCGGCCGGCTGGTCGCAGCAGCGGCTGGCAAACCTTTTGCCGGATTCCGTTCGCGTTTTGCGAGTCATGCCGAATACGCCGGCATTGGTAGGGTGTGGGATGTCGGTATTTGAATGCGGCGATACACTGTCCGCAGATGAAAAAACATTTGCTGAAAAGCTTTTTGCATCCATTGGTCATGTAACGTCAGTCGAATCCCGTCTCATGGATGCAGTGACCGCCGTCAGCGGCAGCGGTCCGGCGTATGTATATATGTTTATAGAGGCGCTTGCTGATGGCGGTGTAAGAGAGGGATTGCCAAGAGCGCTTGCCTACGAGCTTGCGGCGCAAACCGTCTGCGGCGGCGCGGAAATGGTGCTTCAAACAGCCGCACATCCCGGCGTATTGAAGGATAACGTATGCTCGCCCGGCGGAACTACCATCGAGGCGGTGGCAGCATTGGAGGAGAAGGGAATGCGTTCCGCAGTTTTGGAAGCGGTCCGTGTATGTGCGGTTAAATCCGCCCTCATGAGCAAATAATATATAATATGATGAAACAAATCGTGATTTATACAGATGGCGCCTGCTCCGGAAATCCCGGTTTTGGCGGATGGGGCGCAATCCTGATATACGGAAGCGCAAGACGGGAGCTGTCGGGCTTTGAGCCGCAGACAACGAACAATCGCATGGAAATGCTGGCGGTGATTTCTGCGCTTCGTGCATTAAAAGAACCTTGCGCAGTCAAAGTGTATACGGATAGCGCGTACGTATGTAATGCATTTCAACAAAAGTGGCTGGCCAATTGGCAGCGAAACGGTTGGAAGACATCGGCAAAAAAGGACGTGGAAAACCGTGACCTTTGGGAACAGCTTCTGCAATTAACGCAGACGCACCGAGTTTCATTTAACAAAGTTAAAGGTCATGCAAATAATGTAAACAATAACCGTTGTGATGAGCTGGCGCGCGCCGCAATTGCGGCCGGCCGCGGCCGCGCGCAGTAAATTAGATAACATATGAATTTTTTGCAAATAACTATTCGTTAAACTTGTATTTAACGAATAGTTATGGTAGCATAAAGCCGTAGCCGCTGAAGTCTCCCTCCACTTGTATTTGCCATGTGCGGCAAGAAAGGCAAACTCGTGAACAACACCTATCAGCTTGAAAAAAACAAACTCTATACCAAAAAAATCCGTGACATCCAGAAACAACTTCCAATGCTCTGCAGTGCTTTTTTTCGCAATATCGAAAACAATACATCGGTATTAACGCGCTATGCCTATGCTGTCGATTTGCTTGGTTTTTTTCGCTATTTGGTAGAAGATTCCGATATTCTCTTGGGACACGATATCCTCTCCCTCACCGCACAGGATTTGGAGCAGGTGCGGGCCTATCACATTGAAACTTTTTTGGAACAGCAGTCGCTATATACCCGCAACCATCGAGAGATCACCAACAAAGAGCGTACAAAGGCTCGGAAGTTGTCCACACTTCGCGCTTTTTTCAAATTTTGCTTCAAAAAAGAGATGATCTCGTCCAATGTTGCAGCGTTGGTTGAGATGCCAAAACTACATGAAAAGGCCATTCTTCGGCTGGACCCAAACGAAATTGCGACTCTCTTGGATAAGGCTGAAAATGGAGACGGCTTAACAAAGCGGCAGCAGCAGTATCATGAGACAACGCGCGTTCGCGATGTTGCAATTCTAACGCTGTTTTTGGGGACTGGAATCCGTATCAGTGAACTGGTCGGGATCGATCGAAATGACATCAGCTTTGAAAGCAATACATTTTTAGTAACCAGAAAGGGCGGAAAACAAACCATCCTGGCGTTTGGCGATGAGGTTATGGAAGCGCTGCAAGCCTATCGAATGCAACGCGATTCTATCACGCCATTGCCCGGTCATGAGGAAGCTTTCTTTCTTTCTATGCAAAAACGGCGCATTACGGTACGCGCCGTCGAAAACTTGGTAAAAAAGTATGCAGCAATCACAACGCCGCTGAAAAACATCACTCCCCACAAGCTGCGGAGCACATACGGCACGATGCTGTACCATGAAACACAGGATATCTATCTGGTTGCCGATGTCCTCGGACACAAAGATGTCAACACCACGCGCAAGCATTATGCGGCGCAGTCGGAAGAGCATGCGCGCATTGCTGCGCAAAAAATCCGCCTGCGCAAGGACTAGCGGAAGCGCCTCCTTCCATGGGTGCCATGCAGCGTTGCAATCTGAAGCGCGTGTTCCAAGTCGGGCACATAATATTCCCCACTTGCTTCGAAGGCTGTTTCATCCACCTCCGTATAGACATGCGCTATAGGAATCTCGGCATAGTCTTGTCCATCGAGTTCCAGGCAGCGAAAGCAATTATCGCATATTTTGGTAGGATCAAGGTCGCAACGATTGCATAAATTGCAGCCGGTGCAGTTGTTTTCCGGATGAAGAACACATTTTTTCATAATTTGCCTCCAATATTGCGAACATTTGTTTGCAATAAAGTCATGTACATGGTATAATGTTCGCATATAAACGAACAGGAGCCGATGATGCCATGAAAAAGCTCAGAAACCCGCAGCAGGAAATCTATAACTATATCCTGAGCTATTACAAGCAAAACTCCTTTCCGCCGTCTGTACGGGAAATCTGTCAAGCCGTTGGCCTGCAATCGCCTGCGACCGTTCATACGCACCTGCGCAACATGGAAGCGGCCGGCATGATTCGCCGCGATCACAGCAAGCAGCGCTCCATTTATGTTGTTCCAATTGAAGCGGCCGGCGTTTCCGACACAGTTCCGGTCAGCCGTGTGCCACTGGTTGGCCGCGTTGCCGCCGGCATCCCCATTTGTGCCGCCGAAAATGTTGAGGGCACATTCGCCGTTCCAGAATTATTGACGCACGGCCCACATCGCGAAGCCATCTTTCTCCTGCGTGTAGAAGGCGACAGCATGATACAAGCCGGGATCAATGACGGCGATTACATCGTCGTTGACAAGGATTTGGGCTACGTCAGCGGCGATATCGTTGTTGCCAGGACAGCGGAGGAAACAGCAACCGTAAAGCGCATTTATCTTGAAGGCGACACCGTTCGTCTCCAGCCGGAAAATGATCTTTATCAACCCATTTATCTGCCCGTCTCGGAGGTCGAAGTTGCCGGCAAGGTGATTGGGCTTATGCGCCGTTATTGACGCGCCAACGCGTCATAAGCAAGCATGGCGGCAATCCGTCCATGCACATAGGTCAACGCTCCCTGCAAATATGCGGTATACGGTTCACAAATCGGCGCGTCAGCGCTCAACTCTGTCGTCGCCCCCTGTACAAACGCGCCTGCCGCCATAATGACCTGATGCGCATATCCCGGCATGTCCCAAGGCTGCGGTATAGCGAAGCTGTCGATGGGGGCCGCAGCCTGTATACACTGGCAAAACGCAATCAGCGCTTCCGCTGATGGGAATCTTGCGGATTGTATGATGTCCGATCGCACATCCGTACTGGCGGGCAGCGTCTCATATCCAAGGCGTTCAAACACACGCGCAAACAAGGCCGCGCTCTTTAAGCACTGTGCAACGGTGTGCGGTGCTAAAAACAAGCCCTGATAAAACAAACGGTAATCGCCGGCATACGACCCGACTTCCCGCCCCATGCCCGGCAGGGTAAGTCGTTGTGCAATGCGTTCTACAAAATCTATCTTTCCGGCCACGTAGCCGCCCGTTGGTGCCAGACCGCCGCCGGGATTTTTGATCAGCGAGCCCACGATCACATCGCCTCCGACCGCAGTCGGCTCCATTGCTGTAGTAAATTCTCCATAGCAATTGTCCACAACCGTAACCGCGTCCGGCGCAACCCTTTTTATTTCCGAAAACACGTTCTGTAATGCACGCGGATCAATCGATGGTCTCCAACCATATCCACGCGAACGCTGTACATAAACAATTCTGTAAGAACGCTGCTGTAGCCTGTCCAGCACTGCGGAAAGATCAATTCCGCCATCCTCCAGCAGCGGTACCTGCTCAAATGATATGCCAAACCGGCCGAGCGACTGCGGTGCGTTGCCACGGATTCCAACTGCCTCTTCCAGCGTATCATAGGGCCTTCCGGTAATAGACAAAATTGCATCCCCCGGCTCGGTCAGGCCCGCGAGCACTGTAAAAATCGCATGCGTCCCGTTCACGAACTGCGGACGAACCAGCGCAGCATCCGCCTGCATCGCATCAGCAAATACCAGGTCCAGCGTATCGCGACCAATATCGTCGTACCCATAACCAGTTGTGGGCGCAAAATGTCTTGCAGCCACGCCATGTGCCTGAAACGCATCCAAAACACGCATCTGCGTTACCGATTCAACAGAATCAATGCGTTGAAAAACCTCGGACAACTGACGCTCCGCGTCCCATACAAATTCTCGTGCTCGTTCACTGATCTTCACTTGTTTTCTCTCCATTTAGCCAGCAGCCAATTTGATCGGCCGCCTGTTCTGCAATCCAATCCAAGGGGTTATCCGGCACATCGTACCAAATAATCCGCTTATCCCGCTTGAACCAAGAGATTTGACGTTTCGCAAACCGTCTCGTCTCCTGCTTGATATGCTCTACTGCTTCCTCATAGGAAACCTGACCATCCAGGTATTCCAACAGCTGTCGGTAACCTATGGATTGCAGCGCCGGTAACCGCCGGGAAAGGCCGAGCGATGAAAGGCGCCGAACCTCATCCAACAGTCCCTGCTCCAGCATGCAGTCAACTCGCTTATCAATGCGTTCATACAGCGCTGCACGCTCCATCCGGAGGCCGATGAGGATGGAATCGTAGGGGGCTTCCCTGCCTTCTGCATTTGCAAAGTCATTGCCATATGCGGATAACGGCTTCCCACTGCATACGAACACCTCCAGCGCACGAATAATCCGCTTGCGGTCATTCGGGTGGAGTCGGTTTGCAGTCTCCGGATCGATCTGCCGAAGCTTTTCCCAGGCGTCCTGCTGCCGTTCCGGTGCATACTCGACTTCCAATTCTCTGCGAACCACCGGATCAGACGGTATCGCAAAGTTCAGCGGATAGGTCAGCGCGTGCACATACAGGCCGCTTCCGCCGACGACCAGCGGCGCCCTGCCTCTCTCCCAAATGGATTCAATGGCCTCCCCCGCCATCTCCTTGTACTGGGACACCGAAAAGCCGGACTGGTCCACCTCAACGCAATCAATCAAATGATGCGGTATCCCCTGCCGTTCTTCGAGTGTGGGTTTAGCCGAACCAATGTCCAAGCCCCGATACACCTGAACGGAGTCCGCAGACACAATTTCAGCCCGCAGACGTTTGGCGAGGAGAATGGACAGCGCTGTTTTGCCGGCGGCCGTCGGGCCTACAATACAGGCAATTTTTCTGCGTTTGTGTTCCATTTGCTGTACTTATAAAATGCGCTTAAACAGTTTCTCAAGTTCCCGCTTCGTCATGACAACCATCACCGGTCTCCCGTGCGGGCAGGTCATTGGAATGCCCTCCCGTTCGTAGTCCAACAGCAGGCGCTCGATTTCTGCCCTCGTCAATGGCTCGCCGGCCTTCACCGCATGCTTACACGCAGACTGGATGATCGTTTCACGTTTCAGCTCTTTTGCGGAGGTGTTACCGATCGTAGCCAGCTGCTGTAACGCATCGTGCAAATAATTCTCCGTCAACGGCTCGCCGAACACCTGCGGCACGCTGCACATCTGCACGTTACCGTTTTCTAAAATAGAAAATGAAAATCCAAGCGCCTCCAGTTCGTTCAGATTGCTTTGGAGCATGTCCAACTCCAATGGCGAAAGTGAAACGGAGCGAGGAGTAAGCAACGGCTGCGCGACCGTCTGCAATTCCCGCTGCATGAGTCTCTCATAGATACAGCGCTCATGCGCGGCGTGCTGGTCAATGTAGAAAATTGCGTCCCCCTGCTGGACGATCCAATACGTTTGGAAGGCCGCTCCAACCACCGTATACGGCAAATCTGTTAAAACCGGTTGTTCCGTGCGCATGGGCGGCGCCGGCTGCTCCGGCTCAAAACTCCGAATTTCGGCAAGGGGGGACTGCTTCCGTTCCGGCTCGCTTCCTACAGCAGGTACAGTCATCATATGCGGCAGCGAAGGCGTCCCCATCCAGCTCGGCTTTGCCTCCCGCGCCACATACGCAGAATCACAAAGCGAAGTGCGAAGCTCCGGAACCCGTACCGGCGGCGCGACGGGCCTCTGTTGCTCCATTCTGTTCGATGGCGCTGCAGACGGTTGCGGTTGCACTGCAAAGCTTGGTACCAACAAAGCGCGATGACAAGCGGCCGTCATGGAGCGGCTGATCCTCTGCTCATCGACAAAACGAACTTCCATCTTGGTCGGATGCACATTCACATCCACCTCTCCACCCGCAATGCGCATTGCAATGACAGCAAATGGAAAATGGCCCGCCATCATTCTCGTATCAAATGCCCGCTGTATAGCCGCAGATAATGCATAGGAGCGAATATAACGGCCGTTCAGGAACAGCGATTGCTGCAGCCGGTTTGGGCGAGAAATCGATTCGGTTCCGATATAGCCGCTAATGGAAAGATATCCATCATCAAAGCGCACTTCCCTCAAATGCGGCAGGATATCCGCGCCGTAAATGCACAGCAGCGCATTTTTCAATTGGCCATCGCCAAATGTCTGATAAACCGTCTTGCCATTATTGCGCAAATGGAACGCTACCGATGGCATGGCCATCATCATTCTCGACACATAGTCGCTGATATAACCGGCCTCAGTTCGGACAGATTTCAAAAACTTCAGACGAGCTGGCACATTTACAAACAGATTTCGCACTTCCAGCGTTGTTCCCTGCGCGCATACGCAGGGGCTTTCTTCCAAAATTTTACCGTTTTCTACGCGTATCAAGGTGCCCTGATCGGCATCCTTCGTGCGCGAGCGCATCACAACCTCAGAAACCGCGGCGATGGACGCGAGCGCTTCTCCCCGGAATCCCAGCGTTACAATGCGGGAAAGATCCTCCGCAGTAGCGATCTTGCTCGTTGCATGCCTCAGAAATGCCGTTTTGCAGTCAGGCCCTGCAATGCCAGTACCGTTGTCAACAACGCGAATGAGGTCCGTCCCACCATTCTCGATTTCAACGGCAATGTCGGTGGCTCCGGCGTCCAACGCATTTTCCACCAGTTCCTTTACAACGGAGGCCGGCCGTTCAACAACCTCGCCAGCCGCAATCTGGTTTGCTATTTGCGGAGGAAGAACACGAATTTGCGTCATATTTCACTACACCTCCGCTAAATTACTGCAGCATCGCCTGCAGCGAGTAGAGTTGGTTGAGCGCTTCCAGCGGCGTAAGGTGGTCGATATCCAGTTGCCGAAGCAGCGCGACTACCTTCGTTTCCGTCGTGTCTGCGGCCGCTTCTAATTGCGTCCGTTCCCCCTCAGCCGGCAGCACATGATCCGTTTTCGCAATATCCGCATGCTCCAAATCCGACAAAATCTGTTTCGCACGGTTCAACACCGCTTGGGGAACTCCCGCCAGTCTCGCAACCTGAATGCCAAAGCTCTTATCCCCGCCGCCGCGCACAATCTTTCTGAGAAAGAGAATGTCCTCTCCGATTTCTTTTACCGATACGCGGAAGTTCTTAACGCCCTGCAGCTTTCCCTCCAGCTCAGTCAGTTCATGATAGTGCGTAGCAAAGAGCGCTTTCGCCCCGCAAAGGGTTTTATCGCAAATGTGCTCCAAAACTGCCCATGCGATGCTGAGACCGTCAAATGTGCTCGTTCCCCGGCCGATTTCATCCAAAATCAAAAGGCTGTTTTCAGTCGCATTATTGAGGATGTTCGCCATTTCGCTCATCTCAACCATAAACGTGCTCTGCCCGGCCGACAAATCGTCGCTCGCACCAACCCGCGTAAAAATCCGATCCACAAGGGATATTTCTGCCTCGCTGGCCGGCACGAACGACCCGAGATGCGCCATCAGCGTAATGAGTGCCACCTGCCGCATATAGGTGCTCTTACCCGCCATGTTTGGACCGGTTATGATGAGCAGACGGCTATCGGCATTATCCAACAGCACATCATTCGGCACAAAATCGTCCTGAAGCGTTCGCTCTACCACCGGATGGCGGCCATTGATGATACGAATTGTGCCATCGGTTCGCATGGTCGGGCAGCAGTAGTGATTGACCGCTGCAACCTCTGCAAACGATTGATATACGTCCAGTTCCGCAAGAAGCGCCGCATTGCGCTGCAAGCGGGCCGTCACCTTCAGCAAGGTTTCCCGAATTTCAAGGAAGAGTTCATACTCCAGTGCTACCAACCGTTCGCCGGCGCCGAGAATTTTCTGCTCCATCTCCTTGAGCTCCGGCGTGATGAACCGTTCCGCGTTTGCCAGCGTTTGTTTGCGCTCATAGTGATAGGGCGCTTGTGACAAGTTGGATTTTGTAATCTCAATATAGTAGCCGAACACACGATTAAAGCCGACTTTCAGGTTGCGAATTCCGGTTCTTTCTCGTTCATTCCGCTCAAACTCGGATAACCACTGCTTGCTCCCGTGCTCGATTGCCCTGAGTTCATCAACCTCTTGATGGTATCCGTCTCGAATGATGCCGCCATCCTTGACGCCCGCCGGTGGCTCCTCGCAGATTGCGTTCTGCAAAAGCGCAGCAATATCCTCCATTTCGTCCAGATCCTGCGCAATGTCACCAAGCGCGGGCGAATGCTCGCCCAAGCCGAGCAGCAACGCGCGAATTGCAGGGATACGCAGCAAAGAATTACGCAGCGCTACGCAATCGCGCGCATTGATTGTGCCATAGACAATGCGGCTGCAAAGGCGCTCGATATCATAGATGCCGCCCAATCTCTGCTGGAGGTTCTTCCGAAACGGCATATCCTGAAACACCGTTGTAACCGCCGAAAGACGCCGGTTGATTTCCTCCAAGTGCTGCAAAGGCCGGTCGATCCAATCGCGCAGCATGCGGCTTCCCATTGCCGTTTTTGTCTGATCCAGCAGATAGAGCAATGTGCTCTTCTTGCTTCCTCCGTGCTGCAGCGGCTGCGTCAGCTCCAGATTCCTGCGCGTTGAAACATCCAAATTCATATAAGATGAACGATCCAAGACACGTAAGCTTTGGATATGGCTCAGCGCATTCTTCTGTGTCTCCTCCAGATATTGCATAAGAGCGCCCGCTGCGGAAACCGCAGCAGGGAGCGCATCGCAGCCGAACCCTCGGAGCGACGCAACCCGAAAATGGCGCTGCAAACGATCGCTCGCCGACGCGGGTTGAAATGCCTTATCCTTATACCGTTCCAAATAGTACTGACTAGAGATCCGTTTGGTCAAAACCTGCTGCGCAAACAGGCTTTCATCGGCAATGATCTGCGTGGGCTGCAGCCGTGCCAGTTCGTCGCATAGCTGCACCATTGCGCCGCTTCCCCGCAGCTCACAAGTAAAAAATCCACCTGTCGACACATCCGCATAGGCAAGACCAACGGCGGACTTTTCGAAATGGATGCTGGCGATATAGTTGTTTTTCCCTTCATCCAGCATGCGCTCTTCTATCACGGTACCCGGTGTGATGATGCGAATCACATCACGGGTAACGAGTCCCTTTGCCAGCGCCGGATCCTCCAACTGCTCGCAAATCGCGACCTTATATCCCTTATCAATCAATCTGTTGATATAGACATCGACAGAATGATAGGGCACGCCGCACATCGGCGCCCGCTCAGGCAATCCGCAATCGCGGCCGGTGAGCACCAGTTCCAGCTCCCTTGATGCCGTTTTGGCGTCATCAAAAAACATTTCATAAAAATCGCCCAAACGGAAAAACAGCAGACAATCGCTGTACTTTTCCTTCAGTTCCACATATTGCCGCATCATGGGCGTTAAGTTCTGTGCCATGTTCCCCTTCTTACAATCCGTCAGTGTGCACAGCCATTGCAATGTTCGCAGGATCCGTTGCAGGATGCTTTGGCCGAAACCTCCGATTCCTCAATTCCGATGCATGCGTTGATCTCGCGGTTCACCTCGGTCAATAGCCCGGAAAAGGCCTGCTGCGACGCCATCAGCTCGGAAAACGTTTTGTTTGCAAGGAGCTGGGCTTTGATCCGCTCCATATCCGCTGTCAACATCACAGCCCCTTCCTGACTGACATCGTCCTGCTCCATCATCGAAACAATCAGATGTTCTTTCAGATGATATTCCTGCAAGAGTTTTGTTACGGCGGTATTTGCGTCCATGCGCTCCCTTGCTTCCGTTAAACGCAAAAACTCGGGCGAATTTGCAAGGGCAACGCCGAGCTCTCTTGCCTTTTCAATCGTCGTCATTTCCTATCCTCCTTCAACACACCGAACAGCGAGTTGCCTTTGATCGATTGAACACAAACGGTCACATATTGTCCGATCAGGTGCTCATCGCCCGGGAAATAAACCATTTTGAAATTGGAAAATTTTCCAAATGCAACGCTCGCGCCATCCCGCTGGCCCGCCCCCTCCACGAGCACTTCGCCAATGGCATTTATATATTTCCGATTGTTTTGTTCCGTCATGCGAGTCTGAAGCTCGTTCAGCCGTTGGAGCCGTTCGCTTTTGACCTCTGGCGGAATCTGTTCTTCCATCTCTGCCGCCTGCGTACCGGCGCGCGGCGAATACTGAAACGTATAGGCAGCCGCAAAGCCAATGCGCTCCACCATGGCCATTGTATCGTCAAAATCCTGCTCCGTTTCACCCGGAAAGCCGACGATGATGTCCGTCGTAATCTCGACATCGGGAACGGCTGCACGCAGCTTATCCACCAGCAGCGTATATTGGGCGCCGGTATACCGCCGGTTCATTGCTTTCAAAATGCGGTCCGACCCGGACTGCATGGGCAAATGAATATGGTGGCAAACGGTTGAAAGCGTTGCCATGGCCGCGATCAGCTTGCCCGAAAGATCCTTTGGGTGCGACGTCATAAACCGGAGGCGCTTGAGCCCCTCAATCCGGTCAAGCCGGTGCAGCAGATCCGGAAAATCAACTGCGTTCGGCAGGCCGCGGCCATAGGAGTTGACATTCTGTCCCAAAAGGGTAATCTCCGTGTAGCCGCTCGCAACCAGTTCGCGCACCTCTGTCTCAATCGCTTCCGGCGTGCGGGATCGCTCTCTTCCCCGCACATAAGGAACAATGCAATAGGTGCAAAAATTGTTGCAGCCGAACATAATATTCACAAAAGCCGACTGGCCGTCCGGCCGCAGCGATGGCAGTCCTTCCACAATTCCGGAATCTTCTTCGGACGTAATGCATAGCCTGTCGCCGGCGCATACAGCATCCAGCATTTGCGGCAGTTTGTGCAGCACATGCGTTCCAAATACAAGATCGACAAACGGAAAACGCTTAAACAGCTTGTCAGCCACATCGCGCTGCTGCATCATGCACCCGCAAACGGCAATGACAATGTTTGGCCGTTCTTCCTTGATCATGCGAGTGAACCCGACGTTGCCAAAAACACGGCGTTCCGCATGATCGCGAACGCAGCAGGTGTTGAACAGAATGAAATCCGCCTCCTGCATGGAGGCAGCGCGCGTCATACCAAGCGATTGTAGCAGACCGGCAATCGTTTCACTGTCCCGAACGTTCATCTGGCAACCGTATGTTTCTATGTGATAGCTGTGCAATCTTGCCGCTATATCCCTGTTTTTATACATACCTATAAATCCCCATTTTTTCTTATCAACATTATAGACCATTTTACCCAAAACGACAAACGAAAAATTTGAAAAACATGTTGACATTTTTTCGCAGCTGTTGTATATTATTAAAGTCGCGAAAAGCGAGTGCCGCCTACTTCGGGGTGTAGCGCAGTCCGGTAGCGCACGTGCTTTGGGAGCATGGGGCCGGGGGTTCAAATCCCTTCACCCCGACCATATTTATGGCCCCTTGGTCAAGCGGTTAAGACACCGCCCTTTCACGGCGGTAACAGGAGTTCGAGTCTCCTAGGGGTCACC
>ERZ857882.271-NODE-271-length-65913-cov-87.606881_pt1 | contig 65913 bp, 81 predicted proteins | sample MGYA00519697_ERZ857882 | MGnify/ENA primary metagenome ERZ857882 (study PRJEB31778, sample SAMEA3449373) | human gut metagenome | biome: human gut; feature: human-associated habitat; material: faeces | place: United Kingdom | collected 2010/2012 ...
GTATCCGTGAGTTCTTCGGTCTGTATCCGAAACGTAACCGTATGCAGTTGTTTAACGATTCACTGAATACTACTTTGGCTCGTACCATCAATACTTCATTAAGTACATTAATCGTATTGTTGTGTATCTTTGTGCTGGGTGGTGACAGTATCCGCAGCTTCGCTTTTGCAATGATTTTGGGCGTTGTGATCGGTACGTTGTCTTCCATCTTCATTGCTGCTCCTATCGCTTACCTGACTATGGGCAACAAGATGCCGGAAGAAACAAAGGCATAAAAAGAAAGTTTCTTTTAAGAAATAAATAAAAAGAGGAGGATGCTCATATCATGAGAATCCTCCTCTTTTTATAATGACTGAATGGAATTGATTTGTGGAAAAAGGATAGATGAATCTTCTGTGGCTTCAAAAATAAACTTAAGTACATTGGATAAGTAACTTAGCTTGCTTGCCCCATGAAGTAAACTTGCTTTTTTACGCTACATTTTGCAGATCAATTCTGTTTGGCTATAATCATGAAAATAGTTATCTGACTACTCTTCCTGAAGTGTTTCCTTGCATTAATCCTTCCACTTCTTCTACTGTTACTTGATTGAAATCTCCATATATGGTATTTTTTAATGCAGATGCGGCAAGGGCGAACTCTAATGTTTTTTGGTCATTGTCGGAGTAGGTCAGCAAACCATAAATCATGCCGCCTACAAATGCATCTCCTGCACCTACACGGTCTACCTCATGGACAATATCGTAAATACCGGTATGCCTTAATGTCCCTTTAGAATAAAGTATGGCTGCCAGCAGATTGTGATTGGAAGTGATGGTATTACGCAATTCCAGAAATATTTTCTGGCATCGGGGCGCTTGTTCTGATACTTTTTGACCGAATACTTTGAAACCGGACAAATCTAATGGATATGAGGTGTCTACAGCTTTAAAACCTACCGGGGGAATGCCGAAAATTTCTTTGTATTCGGGTTCTGCACCAAAAATGACATCACTATATTGGACAAGAGGGAGCATTACTTCTGAAGCGGATTTACCGTAATTCCATAATTTTTTGCGGAAATTCAAATCGCACGAGATAGTTAACCCTAGACGGTCTGCTGTTTGTAGTGCTTCCAGGCAGGTATCTGCTCCTTCCTGTGACAGGGACGCCGCTATACCCGACCAGTGGAACCAGCCTGCATCGGAAAGAATCTTTTCCCAGTCTATCATGCCGGGACGTAAAGTGGCAAAGGAAGATCCTTCACGGTCATATACTACATTGGAGTTACGAAATGCTGCACCGCTCTCCAGAAAGTATAATCCCATGCGTTTCCCGCCATAAATAATGCCGTCTGTACCTAATCCGTAAGCTTGGAGTGAGTTTACACAAGCTTGTGCCATTGCATTCTCGGGAAGTCTGGTAACGAATTCTGTGGAGATGCCGAAGTTGACCAGTGATATGGCTACATTCGCTTCACTTCCTCCATAAGTAGCAATAAACTCGTTTGTTTGGGAAAAGCGCTGGAAATTGGGGGTGGTCAGCCTTAACATTACTTCTCCGAATGTAACGACTTTCTTGTTTTTGGTAATAGCTCTTGTATTCATAGTATGTTTTTAATCAGTATGTTAATTTGCACGAAGATACGATCAAAATTTTATATAAGTGCAAGAAATGTATAAAAATAGCCTTCTCTATCTTTTCCATATAGAATAGAGAAGGCTATTTTTATACATTCAATATTAGTGGTTTATTTATTGAATCGTACTTTTAGTTTGGCAAGCATATCCTGTGTCATACTGTCTAGATCATATTCCGGTTTCCATCCCCATTCCTCACGGGCACAAGTGTCGTCCAGTGAGTTCGGCCATGATTCGGCGATAGCTTGACGTAGTGGATCTACTTTGTACTCCATATGGAAGTCAGGCATATACTTCTTTATATTATTATAAATAATTTCCGGATCAAAACTCATTGAAGCAATGTTGAACGAATTGCGATGAATTAGTTTGTCGGGATTCGCTTCCATGATTTCAATGGCTGCACGTAAACCATCAGGCATATACATCATATCCATGAATGTATCGGCTGCGATAGGACATTCAAATTTTTCACCTTTTACAGCCGAATAATAGATGTCTACAGCATAATCAGTGGTCCCGCCACCCGGAGGTGTGACATACGAAATTAATCCGGGGAAACGAACGGAACGGGTATCTACACCAAAACGGATATGGTAATAATCGCTCAGTAATTCTCCTGATACTTTTGTAACGCCATACATGGTACGCGGATTACGGATAGTGTCTTGTGGAGTCTTGTCTTTAGGGGTGTTGTTACCGAAGACACCGATAGAACTTGGGGTAAATACGGCACAACCCATTTCGCGTGCTACTTCCAATACATTAAACAGGCCTCCCATGCCTATTTTCCATGCTAGTTGAGGTTTGGCTTCTGCTACAGCCGAGAGTAAGGCTGCCAGATTGTAAATGGTGTCGATGTTGTACTTTGATACTGTTTCGGCAATTTGTTGTTCATTGGTGATATCTACGATGGCAGAAGGGCCTGATTCTTTTAATTCCCCTTTAGGCTCGGCACCGGGAATATATCCGGCTACGATATTACCATTGTAAATACTTCTCAATTTCATGGTTAGTTCCGAACCGATCTGACCGGTGGAGCCGATAATTAATACATTTTTCATAGTTTGCTATTTGCTTTAAGTTTCCTTTTGGAAGCAAAGATAGATAGAAAACTGCATATTTTATCAAAATTTTCTCTATAATTTAATTGGATATCAAAAAAAAATAAGAACTTTGTCAAGTCAGACTGATTTTTAAACTTAAACTATATACTTAAATAAAAAAACAAAGCTATGTATGGTAAAATGAAGGAGTTCCTTGCGAAGGAACTGGCTGATATTAAGGCAGCCGGATTGTATAAAAATGAACGTATCATTACCACACCTCAGCGTGCAGACATCAAGGTGAATGACGGAGAAGATGTGTTGAACTTTTGTGCCAACAATTATTTAGGTTTGTCAGATAACCAACGTTTGATCAATGCTGCCAAAGAGGCAATGGATACACATGGCTTCGGTATGTCTTCCGTACGCTTTATCTGTGGGACTCAGGATTTACACAAACAGCTGGAAGCTGCCATTTCTGATTATTTTAAAACAGAAGATACTATACTTTATGCTGCTTGTTTTGATGCTAATGGTGGTTTGTTCGAACCGCTGTTTACAGAAGAAGACGCTATTATTTCAGATGCGTTGAATCATGCATCTATTATAGATGGTGTACGTTTGTGTAAGGCAAAACGCTATCGTTACGCTAATGCTGATATGGCTGACTTGGAACGTTGTTTGCAGGAAGCGCAGGCACAGCGTCACCGCATTATTGCTACAGATGGTGTATTCTCGATGGATGGTAATGTGGCTCCATTGGATAAGATTTGTGAACTGGCGGAAAAATATGACGCGTTGGTAATGGTGGATGAATCTCATTCGGCCGGTGTAGTAGGTCCTACAGGGCATGGCGTGGCCGAACAATTTAAAGCATACGGTCGTGTGGATATTTTTACTGGTACATTAGGGAAAGCATTTGGTGGGGCAATGGGAGGATTTACCACCGGTAAGAAAGAAATTATTGATATGTTGCGCCAGCGTTCACGTCCTTATTTATTCTCTAATTCTGTAGCTCCTGCCATTATCGGTGCTAGCTTGGAAATGTTTAAGATGTTGAAGGAAAGTGATGCCTTGCATACTAAGTTGATGGATAATGTGAATTATTTCCGTGACAGGATGCTGGCTGCTGGTTTTGACATCAAACCAACTCAGAGCGCGATTTGTGCTGTGATGCTTTATGATGCGAAACTGTCTCAGGATTTTGCTGCCAAGATGCAGGAAGAAGGCATATATGTAACTGGTTTCTATTATCCGGTTGTTCCGAAAGGGCAGGCACGTATCCGCGTCCAATTGTCTGCCGGTCATGAAAAGGCACATTTGGATAAGGCAATTACTGCATTTATTAAAGTGGGTAAAGAACTTGGGGTGATTAAATAAGTAATCTAAAGAATTTCTAGATAAAATAAAAGCAGTAAATGATTATATAGTAATTGTTTACTGCTTTTGTAGCCCCGAGGGGAATCGAACCCCTATCTAAAGTTTAGGAAAGTCTTGTTCTAACTCTAATAATCAGTGGATTACAACGAATATTGTGATTTTTGTAGAATATTTGTAGAAATAGTATGATAATTAGGCTTTCTACAAAGAAAATGGAAAACCCCACTTCTACAAAAAGAAGCGAGGTTTTCACTAATGCAACACCGATATAAATTCGGCACTGCAAAGATACAAAAAACGTGCGTACTTCTCAGTATGCACGTTCTGAAATGAAAAAAGTATTCTACAAAAGCTATTTTTTTAGCTCTATATATTCAGTATATGTAATTTTGTTGTGTGGATTTGAATTTACAACATCCATCTTTATAGCCTTCACCCCAAATCGGAAGAAAAGAAACTTTTTCGGTATCTTATGTATGATATGGTGTAACGTGTCGGCACTTTCTATCTTAGCAGATAATACCCCTTTGTCAATAGTTCCCCTTAAATCTATCCAAGAATCATGCCATCGAAAATTTAAAAGAGTATCAAGCTGGTTGCGATACACTATGCTATCACGTACTTCTGTTTTTATTTCTATTTCCGTTTTGGTTGCTGTTGTTGTAGCTGCCTGAATACGTTTGAGCTTTATATTCAAATCATCTACTGTTTTGGTAAGATCCTTGTTTTTCTTCTCCAGCTCATTTTTCGTCAGTTCCAACCTTAAAACAGAAGTAGCGTTTTTCCCTGCTTCTGTTTTGTAGTGTTTCACATCTGAAAGCAATGCTGCTTGATTACTATCCAAGCGATCACGCTCTTTCTTTACGCTATCCAATCGTTTAAACAGAAAGATATTTGCTCCTACAAGTAAAACAAACACAATAAACAAAAACTTACGCATAATTTTCTATGTATTTAAGGATTGAATCAACGTGCAACTGGATAATTTGAGCCTTTCCTTCTGGAGATAGTAGAAACTTACAATCAGTTTCATTATCCATAAAGAAATTTTCCGTCAAAACAGCCGGGCATGAAGTCTTTTTGAGTATGTAGAAGTTATTTTCCCAATCTCCATCCCCATCCGACCAATCACCTCTAATTTTCCAAGCTCCTCCAAACATTCTATTTGCCATATCCCAGAAGACTTGCGCCAAATCATCAGCTTTTGTTTTTCCAGGACTGGTATGTATTTCCCATCCCGTACCCTTGCCAGTTCCAGAAGCGTTACAATGAATAGAAACAAGAAGCGTTTTTGTCTTACCGTATCGGGCTGCTATCTCGTTTGCTCTTCTGGCTCTTTCTGCCAAAGGTACGTCTATATTTTCCTTTACCAACAATTCAGCATCTATACCTTTTGCTCGTAATTGGTTATATACGCCTTTGGCAATTTCTCTGGCATATTCCCATTCAAATAACTGTGATCCGTCCGACCACTTCGGAGATCTTTTACCTGGTGTATTTTCTCCGTGTCCGTTGTCTAATAATACTTTCATACGTTTTTATTTTCGTTTTTTTCGCTTAAACATTTGGTTACTCCAGCCGAAGCAAACAAAGCAGTGATAGCACCGACAAAAGCCGATAATCCCATAAGATCGGTTTTGATAGACTTGTTTACGATTACTTCATAAACCAAAATAAAACCGACAATAAGCAGAAGGAAGCACCCCATTAAGGTAACGGCAACAAGAAAAAAACTCTTGCTACTGTGCCCTGATCCATTTTTGATAAGTTCTTTCAGATATTCTGTTACTCTCATAACTTGCGCTCTTTTACTTCTGGAAGGATATACTGAATGTGCATGGCTGCAAAATGAAGTTTTTTTCTGATTGCTTCCTCATCAAAATCATCAGGGATGGATTCTGTAAAATCACAGACCAAAGAACCAACCCAATCATGGGTAGTATCATGTAATTTTTGAACGATTAAAGACTGTGTTCCATTGGAGCTAAACATAGCCTTTGCACGTGTTCCATCCAAACTATCAATATCACGTATCAGCATAAGTTCATTTCGAGCCATTGAAGCCGTAAACTTTGGAAGTTCAGACATCTTAATATCTTGCCAAAAGTCACTAATACGGGCAACCCCTTTAGCGGTAACTTCATACAAGATTGTGAGATAATGATTATCTCCTAAAGGATATGGTTGTATAATATACACACGATCACATGAAAGATTATTCAACACTTTATGAATTTCACCATACACACGAGCTGAGTTTTCACTTCTGCGAGTGCTTTTTCTTTCTAATTGTCTTTCAAGTTCTTTAGCCTTAATATCAGCAAGCCGATTATGCTTTAACTGATTATACGCAAACCAGCCCGTACCCAAAGCTGTTATACACGTAAATAATGCTGCCCAATCCATATTTTATTAAGTTATTGATTAATAACTGCAAATATAATCGTTCTGGTGTATATATACACCAAAAGTAAAAAAATTAAATGCTTCATTATTAATAATGGATATACTCTATTGAAACCCCACTCATGCTTAGAGCACTCCATCCGCATTTCTCAGCCGTTATAACATAGTAACTTATATCTTCCCATCCTATTCCATTATAAATGAAAACAGAATCATACCTTGAAATGTACACCCAATTTTTTTCAGGATTTTCTGGAGCTTGATCCAGTTTCCCTTTCCATATTATCGGGTTGTTTTCGTATGTTGGGATTTCATTCCATTGACCGAACCAATAGACATAATTTCTGTTTTTTTCAGTATTATAATACATATAACCATTTGATGGGTTTGGGATAACCTTATTTGACTGACCTTTCCAACTTAAAAGTGACGGGCTGTATGCCTCTTTTTCAATAATACCTATTAGTTCAATGACACCATTTATCCATGTTATCTTATTAGGGTCTGTCCATGACAATAAGTCTGATTCAGAAGAATTTGAGGATGTTCCCCTTAATTGCCCCCCATCATCAATACAAACTGAACTGTACCTAATACTTCCTACTGTTCGGGTATATGGTGGATAACAGCCATTATGTAATATTACCCTTGAACCTATGTATTGGATTTCATTTGGCAATATTATAGTAGCCCCGTTACTTTCTCCCTCCATATCGACCTTTAGATTTAATTCTTTATTGATTTTATAGCCGTATTGTCCTTGACTGCTGTCTTTTGTATATATAGCGTCACTTTCCTCTACTAAATGGAAATTCGTTTTCAAATACCCAGAAAATGTTCCCGAAGTTCCTTCCATTGACCCATCATCCAATATCTTAAACTTTCCATCCTTTGAAAAAACTTTCTTTACAATTAAATTGTTTGTGTCAATAAGGTCATTTTTCAGATAACCTCCTTCAATAATTGTTTGTTTTAGTACAGCATTGTCCTTTAAGTCTTTAAAACTGCCACCAATAAACTCATCAAACTTTTGTGAATATTCATCCGAGTATCCTTTCAGCGTGTCTTGAATAGCCTTGTTAGCAACTTCTACGGCTGTGTTAAAGTCGGCATACGCTCTGTTGAAAGTGGCATATTTGCTATCAACATTGTTCTTTTCGGCTATGGTGGTTTTATCATCTGCGATAGCGGAATTGATTGCGCTGATAAGGTTCTCAATGCTGCCCATAAGCGTAACCTTGGCATTCAGAAGCCCGGTCTTTGCAGTTCCAGTAAGATAGGCGTTTGTGTACAGTTTGTTATACGCAGCTTCCACGGCAGCTTTCGTGTTGTTCACTGTGTTGATGTACTTTTCAATTGCTTTCGCTTCCGCTTCCGTAATTATGCCGTCAGCAAACGCACCGTTCACATAGTTATTCAGATTTCCAATGGCAGTATTAGCGTTTTTTGCGCTCTCAACAGCGGTGTTGGCGGTGTTCTGTGCTTGGGTTATCAGATTGCTCACATCTTCCCATTCGCTAAGTTCGTATAATCCCGATGAACCCGACTGGAATCTTATCTTTCCTGATATAATACTATTCAATAGATCAAAATAAGTTTTTCCATCAGTCGAAACAATTTTATCAGTTGTTATTCTTCCAGGAACTATTTCAGTAAAGCCGAATAGTTCAATAAATGAACGTTCTCCTTCAAATTCACTGTTTAGAATACCTACAAGGAAATGATAATACCCCTCTACACCTTCCAGCTTGATAGCGTTTTTACTTAAAACGTATGATCCAGTAGTGCCATTTTTATTAGCCTTCACATAGAGATAATACCCTACGGTTTCCGTCAAAGTTGGAGAAGTGTATTTTTCAATATCCCAAAACTTATACTCACTGGCTTTATGCCCAGAAGAAAGTGTATCAATCCCGATAGTCATGTGTTGTAATATTCCACCTGGAGCTGAAAGCACTTTCTTTTTGCTGTCATAGGTAACGAAATATTCTACTTGTGTCGGATTGGTTTTGTTGTTCACGAAACGAAACTGCAAACTTTCATCGCCAACAAGCAAACTCATTGTTTGTACCGAAATCGGACTGATAGAGCCTGAGAAATGCAAAAGAGCGTCATTCAACATTGAAATAGTTTCTTTTGCATCCCTGAAACGTCTTTTTGTAAACTGGATAGAGTTTTTATATTGGTTATCGGTTTTAACCTCGTTACTCTCTATCTTGTTTAATTCGCTTGAAACCGTTACGCCAGTAGTAGTATTGGATAATTCAATAATCGGGCTGTAAGGTCTGTGTATATACTCCTTAATACTGGTAATCCTTATCTTTATACCTTCTGGTATGAATTGCGGATCTTTAAAGAGTATATAACCGCCCAATTTTATTTTGCCACCAATAGAGAGCCAACGCTTTTTGGAATAAATGCTATCCAATTCTCCTTTGAATGTGAATTTTGGATCTTCATTCTCATAAAGATATTTGGCTGCTTCCCTGAACATATCCCAGCTTGCACCTTCTTTCGTTAAGTTATTGCAAATGTACGCATCCGGCAACTGTATTCCGAACACAGCGTATTTATCCCCCAGGTTAGGCTTATATATGTCATTGGGCATAATCTGACCGTCTATTTCTTGTGGTGTTATCAAGAATTTACGTTCTTTATGAACATATTTAACTTCAAACTCTTTATTACTGCCAGCAAGCATACCAGACTGAAATATAACAGTCATGTTATTGCCTTCTATCACGTAATCCTCAAAATTCAGATCATCAGGAATAGAACTATCTATAAAATCATAGAAATTCTTTTCTTTATCAGAAACAACAACATTAGAAACACTGCCTACTCTTTTAGGTGAAATATGAGAACAATCCAAACTATCCTCTTGAACATCCGTAAGGGTTGTATCAGCCCGTTTTATATACAAGCCTTCCGCATCCGAAACGTAAGCACGCCCTTCATACTCCAATCTTTGATTTTTGGGCAAAAGCAATTCCTTAGATCCATATTTGCTAAAGTCTATATTCTGCTCCCCACCTTGAACGTACAATATGGTAACTGGTCTATTTCCGTCCTTGTTGGAGCGTCCTAAACCTGGGACAAAACCTTTATCTTTCCCATATTCAAGAGGCAAAGGTTCACCCTTGTTATATTCAACTTTACGCAAGTGTATCGTTTTGATAGCCGGATCTATTTCATACTCCGTCTTAAACGTATCGGCAATAGTAGGCAAAGCCTCACTACAAAAGATATGGTTGTAGTTAATAGTCTTTTCTTCTGCTTCGATACATTCGCCAACCTTCCAACCGCTATCTCTCATGTTGAGATTATCTACAATTAACTGTAGATGCTCGTGAGGTTTTGCAGTGTAATCGAACTTTAAACGCTTAGAAACAATATCCCGGCATTTGTATTTACCCAATATTGCGCCTATGTCATACATTACAAGAGTGTATTCAAAATTCCGACTGCTTTTCTTCTTGAAGTCGTCAGGATCCATAAGGTAGTAAGTGATATTCTTGTAGATACAATAAGCTCCTACGGGAATGTTTATGAACTCTTCACTGGCAAAGTACAGATAAAGAGTGCCTACATTCTGTAAAGCCGTATATCGGTAGCTGCTTGTATCTACCAGAATATCAATCTCCTTGTTGTTGAAATGTATTTTCATGTTTACTAAGTGAATTGATAGATCTTACCATTTCCGCATTTCATCCCTTTAATCGTAGTGCTGAAAGGGAAAGCGTCTTTGGGGATCTGATCCAAAGTTTTCTTTAAAGAAGCTGCGTTTGTGAAAAACTTACCATCCGCACCATTGCTATGTTTAAATTTCACAAGGTATCTTCCTTCACCGTGCGAAGTCTTTACATCTGGAATGAAATCTTCTACAATGATCTCACAGTTCAGCACGTCCGAAATAGAAACCTGGCTACAGTTGAACATTTTACGTTCATCTTGTACGGTTACACCTAACTCACTAAACTTTTTCATCACAATATAATATTAAGTTCCTTACAATCGTTATCTATCATTTCTTTGATAGCTTTTCTCTTTTGCAAATATTCCTTGTAATCTTCGGTAGCTGATTTTTCAGTAAGAATACCGAGCTGGGCAGCGTTATAATCATTGATAATCTTGGCTTCTTTATCCGAATCCCACAAATGGGTAATAACTGCCTTTTTCAGCTTATCATTTGTAACCATTCCCCAAACAACAACTTCGTTACAAGTCCATTTTGTAGTTTGCCCATTATCTCCAGCTTCTCCAAAATGGTTTTCTACTTGAACTTCCTGAATATCCCAACGGTATGTGTAAGAACCATTTCCGTTAGCCTCTAACTTAGAAGGCTTAAAATCGTAGTGTATCATATACTTGCTTTTTAATTATTGTTTTTAATAGATGCTTAGAATTACTATATTTAGCCCAGCCAAACCAACTGCAAATAACTTGCTTGTATTCCATATCGGAAATGTGCTTTTTCTTATTCAGCTTGGCTGCCTTCCTACATAGATTCTTTTTGATTCCCTTCCGAATAAGGGTATGGGTATGGTAAAAGACATACCCGACAAAATCAATACCTCTATGGGTATCAATTTTGAATACTTGAAACTTCCATTTCTTTTTTCCAGTTTTAGGATCCACTTTACGAAGTGATAGCTTTAAATTGTCATGCAGATATTCTTCAATCTCTATACGGAGTTTGTGAAGCTGTTTAGGATCATCGCCTAAAATCACAATATCATCTGCATACCTAAAGTAATATCTTACCTTCTTAACCTCTTTTATCCAGTGATCGAAGTAAGCCAGATAAATATTAGCAAAATACTGACTTAGATAGTTCCCTATGGGTACGCCATCAGCACTGTCTATAATCACATCAAGCAACCAAAGCAGATCTTTATCTTTGATTTTCTTCCGTAATATTGTTTTCAAAATATCATGGTCTATACTTGGATAGAACTTCACTATATCCATTTTCAAGCAGTAAGTAGTATGTTCTGGATCTTCTTTCAAAGCCTTCTTTACTTTATCTGCTGCTTTATGAATACCACGATCCTTAATGCAAGAATAGGTATCTTCTGTAAATAAGGACACCCATATAGGCTCCAGAATATTCATAATGGCATGGTGCAAGATTCTATCAGGATAATAAGGCAAACGGTAAATAAGCCGTTCTTTGGGATCTCTGATTATAAATACCTCATATTTAGAATTTACAAAAGTCTTGTTTTTCAAAGATTCGTGAAGAGCCAGTATGTTTGCTTCCCTATTCCTATCGTGTCGTTTGACACCATAAGAACGCAACTTGCCTTTTCTGGCTTTTTCATCAGCCAGGCGCAAGTTGTCAAGTGAAATAATTTGCTCGTATAAATTACTTAATCTCTTCATATTCTTTGTTTTTCGTACTCAGAGCCTTCGGTTTCCCTACCAGCACCTTTATGAGTTATGTTATCTTCTACCAATAGGTAAGGTCGTTGCTTCGTATGTTGAGTTAATTTTGAAAAATCATAGCTGAGAGCTGACATTCGCATTCGTATTCGAGGGGGTGTTATTCGTATTCGCATAACCGAAGCCTGCATGATCGCCATTATTCGTATTACCGCTGAAAAGGACACCCACCAGCAACCAACCTATATTTATTTGTTTATTAATTATTTAAGTTTTGCAGTCTAAACCTGGCTCGCTTCACGATTCAGGAATAAAACAAAGCCGAGAGCCGACATCCGCATACGCATCCGAGGGGGCGTTATTCGTATGCGCAAAACCGAAGCCCGCACGATCGCCATCATCCGCATCACCGCCGAAAAGGACACCCCTAAGAGCGTTAGATCCTATATTGGTATAGAAGTAATCACACCAATAGGTAGTAGATCCACCTCCGACTACAGAAGCAATCAAATCGCCAAATTCACCGAAAATCATTTCTTTTGCATAACCTTCTGCACGTGCAGCCAATCCTCTAAGCGTATAGCCAGTGTAATTGCTATCATTGTATTTAGAAGGATCATCGCAAACATATACTTTAGAAGTTCCTCCGTCTGAATTGGTCTTCACTTCTATATTTACTCCATCCGTCCACTTCCAGACGTGCCCGAAGGGATTTTCAATACCACGATAGCGAGGTACGGTAAAAACTTTGCTGCTTTCTCCTTCTGCTTTCTCTAAAGTGTAAGCTACTTCACCAGAAGCATTTCCCAATTCATCACTCGTACCGCAAGGAATAATAGGATAATAACCACTAAAATTGTTCCACTTTGTACCATCCCATGTAGTTACACCATTACCCAAACCACCCTGAGCATACCCGTTGCTATCTTTCTGGGCATTGAAAGCCAACTGGCAGTTAAGGTTTCCATACTCTATGTAATAGAGCCATGCCAAAGTGATATAAGCGTTATAGTCCATGCAGTTCCATTGCGTACCAGCTCCCCTTTTACGAGCAGCAGCACGAAAGTTTGTTCTACTCGTAGATGTAGCTGGCTTGCCTAATTGGGATTTAGGCAAAGCATCCCAATCTGCTTGGTTATTACCACCTCTGTAATCAGCCGAAGTATTTACTACAGAAGCCAGTTTACCAGTGCTACGTTGGATCGTTGCCTCATAAGCTGAGATATAACATTTTTTCACGAAATGATAACCCGGTAACGGGTACTCACTGATCCGTGCACCTCTTTTGCTACCATTAGAATAGAATCTTCTCCAGTGATCCGGAATTTCTACCATTACCATACCATTGGAACCATCTCTTTTATGTGCTTTCCAGTTGGTAGGGTTTAGGTATTCAATAACCTTACCTTCATCTGACAGCAAACACCCTCTCATCTTGCTTTGAATTGGCAATGTTTTATGCAGTGTCATGTTGCCAGTACGGGTAAGAACCGAAGAAGATACGGTTACATCTAATTCTCCACCATAGCTACATTGATCCTCCGCATAAGGTAACATAGTAGCCAGACCAGCTTGTTTGCTTTCTCCGCTTTTATCCAATACCTCAGTTATGAGGTCGAAAGGGTTACTGCTGTTTGCTACCGGTAATTCATTTAATCTTTTGCCATTGTCGTAAGCTGTAATAATCTGTTTTACTTTAGCTTCCTCTTCTGCTGTAAGTGCCATATCTTTATAATGTTAAGAAGTTAAACAATAAATTTACTAAGTTAATATGATACCACCAGAGCCGGATAAACGCATACCCCTACCAGAAGTAAACCTTATTCCTGGCTCTTGTACTTCAATCTGTATAGTTTGATAAATACCCGTATTTTCCGTTGGGATAACGTGAATTTTACTCATCCCTACACCGTTAATCATAAATACGCCATCAGGAGTGATAGACACCGCCCGATCATCACCGAGAAACAATACATTCCTACCAGTATCTACGGGAAGTAATTCTACCTCAACTTTGAAAGGCTGGGTATTCCTGTAAGTAACTTTTTTCGGGTAGTTTAGCTTCATGGAAGTAGGGATCAGCTTGTATTTTGAGATTAGCGATTCTTCCAGTTCCTCCAGCCTTGCGATAACTACCCTTGCATCGCCAGTAGCTTCATTTGCATTATCTTTAGCAGTATTGGCTTCTTCTGCCTTTTCGTGAGCTTCATTAGCTTTTGCGTTGGCATTGTTGGTAGCCTCTACTGCCTTACCTGCTGCGCTATCGGCTGCTGTAGCTTTTTCATTAGCCAGTTTAGCAGCGTCCTCAGCCTTTTTAGCTGCTGCTGTGGCGGTTGTTCCACGAGCTATACATTTCCACCAAGTAGTTTCGGTTAAAGCGTGTCCTTTGTTCCCGTCCTTGATACAGAGATAGCAACTATCATCCGTAGTAATGAAATCAAATGTATTATATGTGGTAGCTGCTGAATAAGTTCCCTTATCCACGAAAGCAACCTTTCCTAATCTTATGTTTCCTTCTGCCATATCACTTGGGGTTAAAAATTAAAAATCCTTCATTGTCAATATCAAACATATCAGCAGCTATATCATCCTGATAATACATGATCAGTTCCATTGTATCGGGATCAATCGTAAAAGTAGGATAGAGAATACCGCCTTTTGCCAAAATCCCGGTATCTACATACTTCTTTTGCGTTTCATCCCATTTCCACCAGTTGCCATTTTCACCCATTTTCGGGGGATTATCCGCTTGTTCTTTTGCCCTATTTGCCTGAGTATTTGCATTGTTAGCTGCTGTTTCTGCCTTTTGTGCTTTCTCATTCGCATTAGTAGCTGCTTTGTTGGCATTGGCTGTAGCACTTTCAGTTGCACTTTTTATCTCTTCCAACCCTTTTCGTGCATTATCCGCATTGGTAGCTGCTGTATTCGCTTTTTGAGTAGCCAAGTTTGCGTTGGAAGTAGCAGTTTTAGCCTGTTGGGTAGCCTCATTAGCATTATTGGTAGCCGTTTTCGCTGCCTCAGTCGCTTTATTTGCGTTTGAGGTTGCAGTGTTGGCACTTGAAGCAGCATTGTTAGCAGACTTGGCAGCTTCATTTGCACTGTTGGTTGCTTTTACAGCGTTCTCGTATGCCGTTTGAATGTATTCCAAACTTACTTTCACGCTGGTTTGTACCCCATTGATTAATTTAACTCCAATAGTGTACAATCCTTTCAGGTTATCCGAAAGTGTCAGCTCGCTTATTTTCTTCTTTTTAATAGCCATAGCTTTTCAAATCTATATAAAACTCACCATCTTCTGTAACTATCAATTCTCCAGCCTCAGAAGCAAGTAAATATTCATCCACTCCAACTCTAAAGGCAGTAAATACCAACGTTAAGGTAAAAGCGCACCAAACTTGATCGTCAGGGGAAAACAGACTTACTTTTGAGCTTTTGTAGTAACATGGGTATTCCTCGTAAGTGCTTTCAACGAACAAGGATCTTTCAGCCGTTTGTACCTTCACGCCTTCGCCTTCGTCTATTTCCACAACCTTTATCAGATCGTGAAGGAAAGCATTGTAATTTCTCCAGAACTCCGTTAGATTCTTAGCGATTAAGCAACAATTCAAGGCAACTTCTTTATGTTGGTACACTACTTGTTTGCCATCATAAATAGCCCCATTTTGGGTAGAAAGGTTACGTAACATATTTTTCTTCACTGCTGGAGCTTTAAGTATTTGTGCCTCGCTTCCTTCCAATACACGAATACCGTAAACGGAGAAATCTATCCCGTCTATTTCATACCCCTGCGTAGGTATATTGGTTGTCGATAAAGGAGCCGTATATTTATAATCTCTCAAAGGGAAATCATCTGCGAATTTTAACGAGAAACTTTTAGCACCGATATACAGAGCTACATTTACCTCTGAAACCAATCGGAGTTTACAAGTATATCCGATTCTTTTAAACTCAAAGGTATGGTAAGCTCCATCGGACAACAGAGAAATGAAATCTCCAGTCTGATACATACCTACTGCGTTGAACTTTATTTCAAGTTCTTTAGTATCAAGTTTAGGATCCGACAAATCCACTTCGATACCGTCATACTCAGCCCAATCATTAGAAACCTCTGGTGCTTTTAATGCCGGGAAAGCAACAACTTCGTTATGCCCACCCTCAGCAATAAAGACCCCGAACCGAGTAAAAGCGTCCGTACCGTCTATGTATAAGTTATTTTTCATTTCCTCATTATTACACCTTTATCATTCATGTTACCTATGCTTTCTTTCATTTCCTTTATATTGGAATTGATAGATTCCAGATTCTTGCAATAGCTTGTATTTTCTCTGATACCAGTTAATACCTCAAGAAATTTGGCACAATGGCTAACCAATGATTTAATACCTTCATTTATAGAATAGGTATGCCCTTGAATTGCAGTTGTCCTTCCGTTCAGCTCGTTTACGCTGTCCTGGCTTGCTGCTATGCCGTTATTGCTGGAAACCTCACGATTCTCTGTTTCCCAAAGGTGAAAGCCTTGTTTGTTTGCTTCTTCTTTCCAATGCTCCATCCATTGTTGGGCATTATTCATATCCGTACCGATACCTTGATAGAAAGAGGAAACCAAATCCCTTGCTTCCTTAGCTATTTCTTCTTCTGTTTTGCCGGATCCGTAGATTTTCTCCAGATCCGCTTGTAGTCTTTTGAACTTATCAGAGAAGAATAAAGAGTAGGCAATCTGTTTACCCAAATCTTCCAATACAGAAGATCCTTTTTCTCCAAACTTTTCCCACGCATCTACACCATCATTTTCAATAGCCTCAGTGATACTATCCATTATACTATCACCTAAAGAGCCAAAAGTACCCTCTAAGTAATCTCTTAGTGCTTGTTGGGCTTCTTCCGCTTGTTCTTGAAGGTCTATAAGGTTTTGCAACAAATTCCGATTCTCATCGCTCATTGTTTGAGTGTCAAGAATGGCTTGCGCTCTTTCTTTGTTCAGATTTTTTTCACCATCTATTAAATCCGGGTAAACCTGGAGTACCGAAGTATAAATATCATGCTGCTTTTTCCAAAACCAAGCTCCAGTAGTGTAACTTCCCGTTTTTATGGTTATATCATTAAGCGCACCTATACCCTGATTGTACGCATTTAATTTTGCATTGTATTCATCAAGCCCCCAGTTCCCTTTAGGGTTAAACTGAAACTGATAAGTCGGTTTATCCCCCTTCAGGACTTCTTTATATTCAGCTATCGCATCACGATATACCTCTATTGCATTGATAGCTTTTTCTATTTGATCTGTACCAAAAATAGATGTTGCTTCCTCCAAAAGTAAATTTTGCTCCATGAGCAATAAGTTGTACTGGCGTTGCATTTCCAGTTTGTTCTCGGCTACTTCTTTCAGTGCCTCTTGGTGTTCCTTTTCAGCCTTAGAGGACAACCCAAACAATGAAGTGATAAGGGAAACGGCTGTACCGACTATGGAAAGGATAACCGAAGCTCTTTCTACTCCTTTGATAGCTTCCGCACCAGTAACCGCCAACGCTTGAATACCCGTTATCATAGAAATTATACCTCCTGCGATATTGGTAGCAGCAGACAAAGCAGCTTTGGTTGCATCATCCATCCCGTCAAAGTCTGAAATGATATTATTAACAGTATCATCTACCTCATTCATCACCTTTAGGGTATCGCTCCACTTCTTTTTGTTTTTTTCAGCAGATGAAATGCTTGCGTCTTTTGCCTCAGCAACCTCTACTTTTTTCTCCAGGGTTTTAATTTGCGCACGAAGAGTAGCTTTTTCTTTATCATCCAGCTTGCCACCTTCTTTTTTCAGTGTGTCTTGGGCTGTTTGTAAAGCCTCCTTTAACTGTCTTAACCCCATAGAGGATATTTGTTCTACCCATATATTAAAAGTCACTTCACGAGTAGCTATCTCTTGATCTAAAGCGTCCAAAGCATCTTGTTTATCACTTTCAGCCTGAGCGATATTTTCTTCAGAGAAAGTAACTTGCCTTCCGGCTTTCTTATCTTTCTCATTAACAGCTCGCATTTCGTTAATATCTTGCTGAAAATTTTCCTCTATCTCCTTGCGCTTTTCCGCATAGGTCTGATACTGCTTTAGCATTTCTTCTATTGCAGTCTGATTGCCAGTAGACAATTTCTTTCCAGCAGCATTTTCAAGAGCTTTAAATTGTTGCTCATCCTGCTCTGATAATTGGGTGGTAGTTGGCTTAAACGTACCTTTTTTGCCCTGAGATTCCCATATAGTTTTTTCCCACTCTTGAATTTTGGTTAGCTTATCCTCCTTTTGACGTTTGATCTGCTCCATTTCCTGCTCATAGTTGAGCTGGTTTTGTTCCAATGTTTTAGAAAGTCCTTCCTTATAGGTGTTGATCTCAGCTTGCCTTACAGCAAATTCCATATCCTTTTTAATACGGATCTGCTCTTGTGTATTACGTTTTATCTCATCGGAATAATCCTTTTGAGAAGAGGACGTTTTTCTATCTGGTAACTTTTTACTCAGTGAATCTATACGTCTTTGATAGTCGTTGTATTCAGCACTACCCTTAACGGTTTCTTTCTGCTCCTGTTTCAGTTTAGAAATACGGCTCTCTACTTGGCTAATAATTTGCAGTTCGTTTTCACGTTCAAGAACGGTAGCCTTTAATTTAGCTATATAGCTTTCCTGCCCTTTTACAACAGCATCGGTTACTACTTTGCCATCAGACATTAAGCCATTATTCTCTTTGAGAGCCTTTTTGAAAGCCTCCAGTTTTTCTTGACCTTTAGTAATGGCTGCTTCTATCTCAGAAATGGATTTACCTTTGGTATAAAATACCTCTTCTTGATTACTCGTTTTCTGATTTTGGTTAGGATTCTCCCCGAAGCGTTTTTGAGCCTCTTTTATGATATTATTATAAATGCCACGAGCTTTGAATACTTTGGTTATTTCATCTTGCAAGTCATTAGCTATGTAGGTTTGCGCACCTATACCAGTCATGGGATCGCCAGGCAAGTATTTGGTTTCGTCAAACTGCTTTATAATATCCTGGATTTCTTTAGTAATTTCCCCCTTGCCTTCCAGCACTGGCTTAATCTTCCAGTAATAAGTTTCCGCAAGGTCGATACCGTCTTTATCCTTCTTTCCCTTGAACTTATCTTTTAGTAGCTCTTCTACAGTTTCTTTGGCTTCTACCTCCTTATCCATGTAGTCATTAGAAGCCTCATTAACCGCTTTATCCATAGCTCTTGCACGAGCTGACTTTTCGGCTTCTTGCGTAATGATACGATAAGCCTTAGCCAGATCATCCAAAGCGTTCTTTTCATCCCCCAGCCCTTTCAAATACTCACCGTATTTGCTCATTATGGCTTCCTTTGCGGAACGGTATTCATCTGTACCTTCTTTGGCTGCTTTCAAACGTGCAAACATCGCATCAATTTGCAATCTTTCAGCTCCAATAACCTTTTCACTCTCAGATATGGCGTTATTTAGTTTTTCTTGCGCCTTTTCTGCGTCAGTCTGATAAGTGATAAGTTTATAAATACCATAACCGAGAGCTGCTATAGCTGCTGCTGCCAAAGTATAAGGATTTGCCAGCATAACGGCTTTCAACCTGGTAGCTACAGCCGTAAGCCTGAGCTTTGCAGTTGCCAACAAGTTTGTTGTAGTTACATTGGCTGCTTGTGCTGCTGTGTTGGCTGCTGTCTGAGTGGTATTCAATGTTTTAGCAGCCGTTTCTACCGCTACTTTCTTGGTGCTAAAATCACGTGTAGCTGCTTGGTATTGTAAGGCTGCTGTTTCTCTGGCTGTTTCGGCTGCGACTAATTTTCTTTCTGCTGCTTCTACTTGTTTTGCGGAGCCAGTAGCACCGATAGACATAAGTTCTGCTAATCTTTGCTTCTCCAACTCTTTAGCAGCAAGGTATTCGGCTTTCTTGGCTGCTACGGCTTGGCTGGCTGCTGAAACCTCTGTACGAGCTTTGGCTAAAGCTGCGGTTTGAGCCTCTATATTTGCTGCCATTTCAGCTTTTACGGCAGTTGCATACTCTAACGTGCCTTTGGTTAAATTCTGCTTTGAAATGGCTGCTTGCTGCTCTACAGTAAGCAATTTGCTTAGTTCCTCAGCTTCTCCAGTGGCTTTAATGGTAGTAACGGCATTTTTTGTAGCAGCAACTGAAATTACAGCAGCTTTGTACAAGCCATAAGTAACAATCAATTCTTGTATAGTTTCACCGATAGCCTCGTAGTTCTCTATAGCGGAGATACCAGTTTCCAGTATTGAATTGATTGTTCCCTCGTTAGCTTTCCCTACTTCGTTAAGCATTACAGAAATAGCATCGCTCATGTTGGAGATCTTACCCGTAATAGTCTTACTTTGCTCTTCCATCAGGTTGTAGAACATACCGCCAGAATTTGTAAGGTTTTCTATAACCTTCTGAACTTCGGGGAATCCTACCTTTCCTTCGGAAACCAAAGCCTTAACTTCATTTTCTGCTACACCCAACTCTTTAGCCAATTCACGAATCATCGGAATACCTCTACCCGTAAATTGGTTAAGATCCTCAGCATATAGCCTGCCTTGTGTCATAGTTGTACCGTATAACCAGGCTATATCTTGTAATGGAATAGATAAGCCAGCAGCGATATTTCCTAACCGTACCAAAGTGTCATTCACTTTGTCAGCAGCTATACCATAAGCAAGTAATTGTTTTGCGCTACTTGACACACCAACGAGATCAAACGGAGTTTTAGCAGCAGTATTAACAAGCTGTGTCATTAAAGCATCAGCTTTAGCCTTACTGCCCAACATGGTATTGAAGGCAACTTCTAACTGTTGGTATTCGCCTCTTACCTGAGCTATCTTCTGAGCATATCCCAACGCTTGTTGAGCCGTGAAAAATCCAGTTGCAGCAACCGTTATTTTACGGAAAATATTGTCTATCCTGCTACCTTCCTTTTCGGCTGTGTTGCCTATGCTTCGGAAAAGAGAGTTAGATTTCGCCACATCGCTTTCAAATTTGGCGTTATCCAATCCTAAAGCCCACCATGTTGTACCTTCGTTGTTATTCATCTTCGTTTACGTCAAATATTGCGTTATTTACTGCATCCTGATTATTGGGATCATCACCATTTAGAATAATGCCAGTATCTTTTTTACCATCCTTCTTTGCTGAGAAAGAAGGCAGAACCGCATTATACAGACGAACATTCGCAAAACTCATTTTGTATAGGATATAATCAAAAGTCAGATTATAAGCCTTTGCCATTCCTGCTACTACCGCCCAGATGCTATCGTTTCCTTCGGATCCGCTTCTCCTGCTTTTGTCGGTTTGAGAAGGTTTATCTCTATCAGGGAAGCGGTAAGCCCGAAAAAATCTCCTATCTCCATCCTGTTTATGATTTTTAGGGTAAGAGCGTTCACTTTACTTGGTGAAAGTTGTTTCAAGATTTTATCGGATAAAACAGCCCTGTTATCAATCGTAACCTTTTTGTGTGTGCGTACCAAACCGAATAAAGACTTTTGAACTACGGTTGCTTCTGTAGTTATATTCTCAGCTCCTAAAATGAGAGTAGCTACAATATCGCCTAAAACCTTACAATCTTTCGCAATACGGAGCGATTCAAATGTAACCAGGCTTTTGTCCAACTCTACTTTAGGAAGCTGAGAAATAAGTTCAGAAGCAAGGATAAGAGTAGCAATAGAAGGAGATGCAACCTTGTATGTTTCTTGTCCTATCTGTATAGAATACGGCTTTTGTAAGATCGTATCAGACACAAGCCCTTCTATGTTGTCTTTTTCCTTGTTCATGGTTCGATTAACCTACACTTAATTAATCTGCTTTTTTGTACTTCTCAATCATTTTGCCCGTCTTGGGCTTTAATGAGCTAAATATGTATTTTAGCTGTTTACCCTTTGCGGAAGACCATTCTTCTTCGACTTCAACAGAACATTTACGCATGATAAATCCTTCCAGCGTATCATCTTCTGGAGTAAGGCGTACTGCATATTCATCTTTTATAACTCCGTCCTCTTCTGGAATAGGATCATCTGTACCAGAGGGGATAAATACACTCATAGCAAGCTGTTTATAAGATTTTTGCATTTTCCGAGCGACCAGTTCATGCCCTTCTCCGTACAATTCATTTGCACTACCTTTTACAGTCGTAAGGAGAACTGTATTTTCTTCGGCTGTGGGCATTGTCTTGAAACTGGAAGGAGCTGCATCTTCCTCACCTGTTAGCCCATATTCGACCAGGGGTTTACCCCATGTAATACCACTGTTTGCCATAACTTAAAATGTTTTTAGTTCAAAATTGATTTTTACGTTTACAAAGTGCATAGCTACCTTTTCTGCTTTGTAGCTTTTAATTGTTGCACCTAAAGAAAATCTGTAATCAGTAGGTTTCAAGGATCTAACAACCTCATCGGCTTTGCGTGCCAGATAACGACATCTGCCAACATCTTTAACCAATACTTTACTGCCATTGTCTTTGTCGGGAACATAAATATTTACCGTTACGGAGCCAGTTTGAAACTGCCCATCCAAACCAGTAAGAAACGATACAATTATATCCTCTTCCATAGGGTTTAGATCTCGTGTTCCTTCACGATAAACGTTACCTTTTATTTCCTTTGCAAGTTGGCTGTTTGTGATAATGTTGAAAACGTCCAGCTCTATTTCATCACCTGTCTTATTCATTTCAATTCAAAGCCTAATTGTTTCATAATCTGAGGTACAAGTTTGTTAGCCAGCAGTTCGGAAGAAGTAAGGACATTATAATTACGGGCTTCTACATAAGCTGCGTAACTCATTCCAGTAGATACAATCAAGACAATACCGTTTTGATAGTTCTTTTTTAAGCTATCCAAATGCTTCTTTCCGTTTTGCCCACCTTTTGTGTTGGCAAAAGCACTTTCTTCCATAACTTCACCATTAAAAAGTACGGCATAGCCGATAGAGTTTCTAAGGTTTCCCGTTCTGTCTGTATAGTTGCCGTTTAAGCGGGCTTCTTTCAGACACGCTTCACCGACATAGATAAAAGCCTTAATAGCTCTACCTATAACGGCTTTCTTGGTATCATCAAGAAAGTTGCTAAAAGCACTATCCGGCGTTTTCTTCGTGAATCCCATCAAACCGTAATCTTTACTCTTCCTGAACGATTAACAAACTCAATATCCTGTACTTCAAACTCACCCAAAAACTGTGTTCTATCATTGGTAAGTTTTACCGTATCAGCTTGAAAATCCCTACTTTCAATTAGGATCTCATAGCTTTTATCAGTAAACTTACCTTGTTGATAGATTGTGTTGCTATGCTTTACCGTTTTGTACAAACAACGTATAGGATCGCTCCATGATACGGTAGAGATAATCGGCTCACCGTTACCATCCAAACCGCCACCAGATAAAACCTTATACTGTATTGTTCCGTTGTATTGCATAACTTACCATTGGTTAGAACCGTCTGATACAGAAGATTCTTCGACAAAATCAGAGCTATCTATATTGTACTCCCTACAAATAGCGGAGATACTTTTATTAATACGATCCGCATCCCACCCGTCAGAAATTCCACTTTCCGAATGGCTGTTTTCAGTCATTCCCTTAACGACACTGATAGCAGCCTTCACCAGTTCAACATCTTTAGGGATGAAGTTTTTAGAAGGATCTATACCATTATCCAAAAGGGTAAATTCAAGTACATTCTGATCCGGGTAGAAGCCAGAACATATTTTAGTGCATAAAGCACGGATAGCGTCTAAATTCGTCATAGGTTACTCTTTACATAAGATTTCAGAAAGAGCCTTGTTTTGCTCTTCTGTAAGTTCACCGAGTTTGTTGGTGATTGCTTGAACGCCAGCATTTTTATTGATTGAAACGCCAATCTCAGCCAAAGCACCTTTCACAGCACCGATTTCAAACTCTTTATCAAAAAGGCTAATTTTTTCGGGTTTATTTTCTTCTTTGTTAGCCTCCTTGATAGCAGAAATACTGCAAATTCCTCGTGAAACAAGATTATTTACACGATCCAAATCGCTTGTGGATAGAGTTTCACCGACTTGGTAAATTTTCTCCTTGTTGTCCTTGTCTTGGAACTTCTTCAATACTTTTAATGTTACCATATTGCATCGTTTTTAGCCGACCAAAGAAGCTGCTGCTGCCTTCTGATCGAATTGTTCTTTCGTATAAAAAGTTACTCCCTCTTCTGCTTCTTCCGGCTCTTCAAAGCCTCTAACTTGCAAGCAGACAATACCGTTAATTTCAGTGATAACCGGGATCAAACGGGCAGATCCTTGTGTATATTCACCAGCCTTTTGTCCTGTAGATTCACCAGTACGCCATTTGGCTATACGAATACCGTTACCAGCGTTCATGTAATCTACATTGTCCTCTTCAAACAGCTCGTTATCTTCAATAGAAGGCTGGATAAAGCCAATCTTTCCAGCAGGTTTAAATACAATCATATTGTGATTCCAGGGATCTAACGGTTCACGTTCTCCGTCCTTTTCAATACCCACAAGACGGGTAATCTCACGAACTTTAGGCAGACCGTTATCAGCAAACAAGGTGTTCAAGTCTGGGATAGTAACAACCTTGCCGGATTTATCCTTACCGTAAGCTGCTTCTCGAATTGTAATATCTCTTCGGATAAATGCAAGCAGTTCAGGAGCCATCAGTAACTCTTCAAATACGACACCTTTGTTTTTGAACAAGGTAACGATCATGGTAAGAGTTAGAATAATATCCAACTTGCCAGCTTTTGAGTTAGCGTCATTCCACAATAAGGCTGAAACGAGTTTGTTAGCTTCATCCATCAGGTAATCAATTTCAAACTCACGTCCACCAGGGTTGTTGATAGAAGGAATGAAACGACAAACACCGAAGTTTGATATAGCTTTCAGAATCATAAAATCAGCAGTATCTTTGCAGCCCAGATAAGCGTTTTCCACATCGTTACGCAAAGTCTTTTCAATCTGCTTAACCTTTTGACCGTCTTTCAAGAACGGAGATTTATAAACTTCCAGCAACTTGCGGTAAGTGGAAGCCTTCATAAAGAACTTATGTCCGACACGTGGAATTTCTTCATTCCAAATATCAAAACCGTCAGAACGTCTTAACGGAGTGGGGGATTCATCACCGATCAGGGTTGCCATCACACGCAAATGATATTTGCCCATAATACCCTCAGCTCTCAAAGAGAGTTGCGGAGCCTCCCAATCAAACCACTCATCCGAATAAGTTTTCTGGAACAATGCTACTTCACGTTCTGAAGCCTTATCCAGTGTCTTTTTCCACGTTGCGAGAAAATCAATAGGTTTGCCATCTTTAAACAAACCAGTAAAAGTTGAATAAATAGATTTCATTTAGCACCTCCTTTTAATAAGTTTGCGACAATCGAATGTGAGAGTTCGCTTTTAAATAGCGTTTCGTGCTATCCTTCATGCTGTCGGGAATAGGCAAAACACGTCTTTCCATTACAGCATATTGCATAGTGTCCTCTGTAACATCTATGGCTGTTTCAAACTCTTTTACAGTAACTTCTTCGATTGTTAAAGAGTTAGGTTCACCAATAACAGCAGCATTAGTAGAGCTTTCAACAACCTCTACAAGCACATCATCTACTGCCAAACCTGAGATCTCAGCAGAAAGTGTAATTACATACGGAGCGTTTGACACACCAGGCTTTTCAATAGATACAATAGAAGGAGCATCTTCAAAAGTTCCACTAACGGATTTAGCTTGTAACAGCTTATCTCCAACAGAAAAGCAGGGTGAACAATAGCCATTTGAATACAAAGTGATAACTTTCTTATCCTTTGTGCCGATAGCTTTAACCTTCGCTGTTTTTACAATCTGTACCTTTCTTGTAACTTCATCGAAAATAGCGAGTGTTCCGGCAGGGATAATATCACCTACAGAAAAACGCTGTTTCTCCCGATCCAGATTAAAACCGCCTGGTACAATTTGCGGACTGCCTGTGAAAATCGGTTTTTCACCGACAAATGAGATTTTTGTTCGTTTCATTGTAAAATGATTTATTTAACAATAATTGATTCCAGCAACGCATCAGAAGCCTCTTCAACATTCTTTGCGTTTGCTGTTTTTACACTCTCTGGATCTTCCGAGATAAGGTTTTGAGTTATTAAATCTTGTTTCAGACCAGCGCAATAAGCATCTGGATCCTCTTCATCAGGAATAACCAAACCTTTTCTTCTCCATTCGGGAATACCATGCTTGTTAAGAGCTGCTTGAACGGCTGTTTCACGATCTTTCTTAGCTTGCTCTTGTTTCATTTTATCCATTTCCGCTTGAAGTTCGGAGATCCGTTTGTTTGGATCGTTATCAGGTTCCTTTGGCTCCTTCGGTTCTTTAGGTTCTTTGGGTTCCTTCGGTTCTTTTGGCTCCTTTGGTTCCTTCGCTTTGTTAGCCCACCTGGTAGCTTCTCCTTGACTTTCTTTTGCCACATCCGCTATTTGGTTTGCTACTTTTTCGATTTCCGCTTCATCAGTAGAATCATCCTCAATGCTGCCACCCATTTTTTCGGTTATCGCAGTAAGGTACTTCTCTGATAAACCAGTGTCCTTACATAAGTCTTTGACTTTCTTAAAGAGTGTCTTATTCATATCAATATTACTTTAGTTATACCGCAAATGTAGGTAATATTTTCAATAACGGCGTATATATACACCAATGTTTTTTATACTTGTTTTCTTCAAAATCAGAGATATAATCTTAAAATATCTATTTTAATAAGTAGAATAAATTAAAGAGCATAGATTTTCGCAATGTTAAAAAATGCTTTTTCTGAAATTATTTTGCAGTGTTTTTGAAAAGCTATATATCTGATAATGATAATATTTCTATGTTTCACTTGGTAAATATTGGTAATATCACTTAAAAATATTACCTATTTCACTTGGTAATATTACCAATGTTGCATATATTTGCAACGTAATAAAAACAGTTACACGAAAAGAATATAAAACTAAATACATTCAGATATGACACAGAAAGAATTTGAAGAAAGAACGGGTTTAAAACTATCGGCAAATGGTTATACGGAAGTAGAAGAGTGCTACATGAATACAGACCTTGATAAAGACGCTTTTTGTAAGTTGTGGATGGAGAACCCAACAGCCCTAAAAGAGATAGAGCGAAAGACGGTATTAGTACGTGAACTTTACGAAGAAAGAAAGTGCCTTACAAACCTTCTGATAGATCAAGCTGAAAAGTGGAGCGCATCAGATTTGAGAGAAAAGGCAATCGCCATGATCGGAGAAAAAGAGTATCTAAGAAGAAAGATCGCCAAAGGGTACAACCTTTGGGATGCCGATAAAAAACTACTTGATGAAATTCTAAAAAAATAAGCTATGAAAATCAAAGGAGAAGAAATCTATGCGAATGTTTGGGGTGGTCAGAAGAAAGTTTTTCTGACCACGTGGGAAGAAATAAAAAAACTGGGGTTCAAAGTCCGTGATAGAGCTTTCGGGGACTTGAACGATGGTACTAAGGCATTATACTTTTATGCCCTATGCTTGCCAAAGGAACACCAAAGGGAATGTCAATATGAATGGTATCTGACAACGGAGAAATTGGAGAATTTGAAAGATTAACACGTGAAGCAAACGCCTTGCATAATACATAGATTTATGATAGAGTACAGCAATGTTACAGTTAATTGTAAGAGAATAACCGTAAACCCTTGTGCGATGGATGAATACGAAGTAACAATAAAGTCCAATGGTTTAGAGCACGTGATATATACTTATAGTGGCTTATTTGAAAGCGATGAAGCCATTTGTGATAGAGTTTATCAACAGTGGTTGAAAGAACAAATATAATAATCAGGTATCCTTTGGGCTACCACAATGCAACACCGTATGAAAAAGTTTTATTTACAAGGTAAAGAAATTAGCGAACAAGAAGCAAAAGCTATTGAAGCAAGAAACAAAAAATACATAAACAGTAACGACATTTCGCTTTGGGCTAAATGTAAGTTTATAACAGTTATCAATAAATAATAACCAGTGGAGCTAAAGCCCCACATAATGCAACATCGAATATGGGAAACTTAATCAACATCAGAGTTTTACAGCATGATACAAACGATCAGATCCGTATCGGCATGGCTTATCCTATTATTGATCTGGATAAAGCAGAAAAGGGCATAGTAGATAATTATGAGAAGAAAACCGCTTGGTGTGGTGGTTTTAAAGCTGCTTGTGAGAAATATTACCAACGTATTGCTATTGTTCGTGCGGACACGCTGGAAGTGATACGCCCAATTTACCCAAATAAATAATTATAGCCCTATGAATGAATACACATATATAATTTTCGATCACAAGGGAAAACGCTTGGGCAAAATTGAATTTGGGAAACGAATTAGTGTACCATCAGCCAGCGAGATTGAAGAAGCCATAAAAGACGGTTTCCCCAACGGAGCGACTTATAAATTAATCGTGCCTATAAACGTATGTATAAGCCAATAGAGATATGAAAAGCAATGTTTTGAGGTTTGATTACTGGTTTTCTTTCAATTATAAACGGTTGCGAAGTATCTTAGGATGGCAGCTAAATGAGGACGTTTTTCACGATACTTATTTGCTTCTGAGAAAGGATCTGCTATTTATAGACTTGCCAATAATAGACTTTGAGCCTTTATTTTGGGGAATTTATAAAAGAGCCAGGCTTCGGAACATAGCTAAAGAAAACCGATACTACAGACCTAATGAGATATTTTTCCAGTTAATAAGTATGGAAGAAGGTTTATCGGTTGAGGAGCTTGTAGAGCCGGATAAACTTGCAAAAGATATTCTTTCCTTCATTAAGCATAAATACCCGAAAAATGATTATAGGCTATTTAAGTTAAAAGTTTATGATACCGGGTGCTCTTATAAGGATCTTTCAGATTATACGGGTGTTTCAGTAAGCACCATATACCGCAAAATCAATTCAATAAATAATACTATCCGAAGTAATATAAGTTTTGTAAACCGATATTCATGTATAGCAATCGTATAATATTAAAATTCACCAATTATGAAACTTGTAATATACAACAAAGAAAACAGCCAGCCAGTAGGACAACGCAACGGAGAAAGGACTTTGAGATTTAATCGTGAAAATGGTATGATTTACATTTCTAAGTCTTTTGCTGCTGAATTAGGCATTAAGGATATAGATAAGGTTCAGTTTGCCAATGATGAAGAGAATACAAAGGACTGGTTTATTTGCAAAACTGATAGCGAACAAGGCTTTTCTGTCAAGTATGACAAAGGCGGTATTCGCTTTATGAATAAGTTCCTAAGTAATAAGATACTTGATTGTGCAAAAGTAAAGGATAACGCTTCCTTCCTTATAGAGAAGGAACCTATTACAGTCGATGGTACTAAGTATTTTAAGATAATGCTTTCTTCTCCCATAATTGTAAAGCGTTCACCGAGTAAAAAGGTAACTATAGATAAACGCTAAATAAAAAAGGTATGAATACATTTTACATGGTATTTGTGGAAGGGTGTGCTACTCCAGCTTACAAACATGATAGCTTGGATAGTGCGGAAAAAGAAGCGAAAAGGCTTGCAACTCTTTTAAAAAAGAAAGCATACGTTTTGTGTACTATAAAATCAGTTGAAGATACTCAATACAAAATTGAGGATTGCAGACCTGGTGGAAGTGATTTACCATTTTAATTTATATGGAAATGCAAAAACATAAATTCCCCTATAATTGGAGGCTTTCAGAAGCCAAATTCACGAAAGATAAAGGCAAAGTATTCTCTTGCTTTGCGTGTGGTGGTGGCTCTACAATGGGTTACAAGTTAGCCGGATTTGATGTAATTGGCTGCAATGAGATAGACGCAAAGGTTAATCGGTGCTATGTGGCTAACCACTCACCCCGATATAATTTTTTGGAAGATATACGAACATTGAGAGAGAGAGAGAGAGAGAGAGCTACCGCCCGATCTTTACAATTTGGATATTTTGGACGGTTCTCCCCCATGCTCCACCTTCTCCATTGCCGGAAATCGTGAAAAGGATTGGGGTAAAGAAAAGAAATTCAGAGAGGGGCAATCTGCACAAGTTCTTGATACGCTTTTCTTTGATTTCATAGCTTTAGCAAGGGTATTACAACCAAAAATTGTAGTAGCCGAAAATGTGAAAGGTTTACTTATGGGAAGTGCAATAGACTATGTTAGACGCATATATAAAGATTTTGATAACGCTGGCTATTATTGTCAGCATTTCCTTCTTGATGCGTCAAAAATGGGTGTTCCTCAGAAAAGAGAACGGATCTTCTTTATTTGCATTAGACATGATTTAGGGATCAATTTTTTGAAGGTATCTAATCTGTTTAACGTGGAGCCATATATAAACATGGAGTTTAACGAGGAACCTATAGTATATGGTGCTTTTGCGGATTATAAAGGAAGAGCCTATGAAGGCAGAATGAGAGAACTTTTTGAACTCAGGGAACAAGGGGATATAGCACTATCGGAAGCCTATAAAAAACTCACTGGTAAACGTGGCTTTTTTAACCAGCAGTTTTGTTATGAAGATAGAGTTTGTTATACATTGTCTGCACACCTGGATTCATTGATACCATTTAAGCAGCCCGTCTATCTATCCACTTCTGAGGTATGTAATATATCCACGTTCCCACAAGATTATAATTTTTGTGGTTTATCGCCACACTACATTTGTGGTATGAGTGTTCCACCCGTAATGATGGCTCAGATAGCCACACGTATTTATGAACAATGGTTGTCGAAATTATGAAAGGAATAACTAAAGCAGCAAAGCAAGCCAACGGACGAAGCCAGGCTTGCGCTACGTGTCCTCTAAATCGAAGTAGAGGTGTTTGTTTACCCGAAATACAAAGGGTTTGCTCAGATGCTTTTATTGAAGGATTTAAGAAGGGTGTAAAATGGCTGCAAAAGCAGCAAGAAAAGAATAATTAAAAAGGGAATACGGTTTATTTGTTATACTTAATAAAATAAACTATTTTTGTATTATGAGAACTGACAAAGAGATTATAGAAACAATCGCTAAACTTGAAAGCAAGTTAGCAAATCCGAGAATGGCTATTCCAGAAAATGCCTCTGTAATGGAAGGCTATCAAAAAGCGGTAGAGATCCTAAAGAACAAAACTGGTAACATAAGCAACGCCAAATTAGAAGCGTTGAGCAGTGTACAAAGTCGTGCTATTGCTGCTTTGGCGATTGATTTTATTAATGGCGAGTGTCCTCAATATGTTTTGTTAGATGTGCCAATAAAATAAATCGTTATGAAGTTACCGAAAGTTATTCATGTAGAATTGAGAGAGCCGTACAATGGAAAAAGACACTTCTATTTCGGCTCTATTGCTGCGATCTTTGACGAACTTTCAGAGGAACAAATAGGTATCAAGAAAGAAAGTCTTTGGAATGTAGATCTAAGTCGGGTTGAGTATCAAAACAAGTATTGTACAATCCGTATGGGCGTGCTTATAAGGAAGAAAACATTTAGAGGTAATACTAAAATTGGAGGTTAATATGTTAGGTGCAATAATAGGCGATATTGTAGGCTCACGGTTTGAGTTTAACAATACAGATAATTATAACTTTGAGTTGTTTACGGAAGAAAGCACTTTTACAGATGATACGATTTGTACTATTGCTATTGCGGACGCTATCAACAATGGGGAACACTACGAAGATACGTTACTGAAATGGTGTAGAAAATATCCAAACCCTAAAGGAGCATACGGAAGCAGCTTTGCACGTTGGATAGCCTCAGATACACCACAACCATATAATAGCTTCGGTAACGGTTCTGCAATGAGGGTTAGCCCCGTAGCTTGGTTCTTTGACGACTTATATAGAGTGAAGAAAGAAGCGGAAGAAACCGCTATCGTAACCCATAACCACCCGGAAGGCATAAAAGGAGCTGTAGCGATTGCACACGCTATTTATTATTTGCGTACTACCAAAAACCTATCCGGGCTTGAAAACGAAATGCAAACGTACTATCCTATGTTTATGATCGGAAACTATTACTCTGGAGTATTTGATGAAACTTGCCAGGGAACTGTACCTATCTGCCTGAAAATTGTTATTTCCAGCAATTCTTTTGAGGATGCAATAAGGAAGGCTATTTCGTGGGGAGGTGATAGCGATACTATCGGTGCTATTGTAGGATCTATGGCAGCAGCTATCTATGAGATCCCTAAAGAAATAGTAGATCATGTATTCAATTTGTTGCCTATTGATATGCTTGATGTTATAGGTAACTTCTATCATAACTTAAACAATAAATAAGATGGCTGATAACTGGAACAAAGCCGGATTCTTTTCTGGCATAACGGAAGATTATTCAAATTACCATTGGTACAAAGGAGAAAAAGAGAATCCGTATAAAAGTGATACTTTTCACCCTTTGGCAGCTTCTTTTTGGGAGTATGAGAAGGAGTTTCATTATTCCTACTTGGATGCTTGCGACACAAAAAAGCCTTTAGATGAAGCGTACAAGGAATGGAAAGAGCAACTATTATCAGAGCATTTACCAGGTAAAAGCCCGAATCCAGAAGGAGATACAACCAACTGGGAAAAATCGTTTGAAACAGGTAAGAGGGAGGTGTAGAGCCTTCCTCTTTTTTTGTGTCGTGCCTAAATTAATAACATAAACGGATTAAATTTCTCACAAATAGAACTATATTTGCAGTTAGAAATAAAATATGAACTAATATAGCATTGGCTATTGTTGTGAGGATCAAGAAACGACCAATTTCATAAACAAACCTCAAAGTAACAATATGCTAATGCCCATGCCGTGTAGCGTGGGCATTACTTTTGTATAGGTTTGTGAGCTTTGGTCGGCTTCTTGATCGTACAGGGTAAGCCCACGTTTTTTTTGTGGGTTTATGGGTAGCCATTTTTAATGGATTATTAACCTATAAATTGCACGATATGAAAAATTTATTATTAAGTTTAGTTTTTGTATTGATAACTGGTTGTTCTGATAACGAAAACAATGTACCAGAATCAGACAACAAGGGAAATGTAGAGAAAGCGATAGAGGCTATTTCTGATAAACAAACAGCAAAATCTATTATTGTATCTGGTGAGTTGACTAATGACGATTGGAATACTTTAAAAACGATTAATGAGGTATTGCCTTCTATTGAGAAAATAGTTTTGAGTGATACAAAAACAGTAAAAGGTGGTATCTTTGCCTATAATGATGGCATAGCATGGAATACAAATCAGTGGTTGAAATCATTTGAAGCCCCTAATGCAACGATCGTAGAAGATCGTGCTTTTATGTTTTGTGAAAATCTTATTAGTGTTAATTTACCACTCGTTGAAAAAATAGGTAAAGAATCGTTCCGGGTATGCGATAATCTTTCCAGTATATCACTTCCCAAATTGAAAACTTCTGATGATGAAGCCTTTGTTGCTTGTGATAAATTGACAAAAATAGATATGCCAAAGCTAACAAACTTAGCAGATGAAATTTTTAGTGGTTGTGATTTGCTTGAAAAAGTTTCTTTTCCATGTGTTACCGAAATAGATTCTAAAGTTTTTTATTCCTGCGATAATTTAAAAGAAATAACATTGGGGGCACCTATGCCGATAACGACTAATATTATTTCTTTTGATGGGCTTAATACAGAGGGTATAACTTTATATATTTGTGGTGCGAATTGGGATGAAGTTACCAAGCGATTTCATTGGAGAGGAATTGAGTGGTTCGATGTTGTTGAATTGAAATAGCATTTTTATGAGAGTACCGATTAAAGAAGCTCAAAAGCTGGGAATCGCTTACCAGGCTATAACAGAACGTGTACTATCTGCTATTTTAAATGGAGATAAGTTTGTAGAATTATCCAGATTTGAATACCAAGAAGCCCTTAACCAGAAGTACGCGTATGAAGAGAAAGCAAAAGCTCTGAGTAAATGTGCCAAATTAAATAATCGTGGTATTGCTTATGAGAGGGCTGGTAAAGTTAAATCAGCTATTAGGGTATATGAGGAAAATATAGAGCTGGGTTATCCTGCCCACCATGCTTTTAAAAGGCTCATGGTACTATATCATAAGGCTAAAGATTACGAAAATGAAGAAAGGGTTATTCATAGAGCCTTAGAGTTATTCGGATCATACCGAGAGTATGAGGATAGGCTTAATAAACTTAAAAAATACTTATAAAGCGGTGTTTATATACACCAAAATCATTATAACACAGAACTTTATAAATAAAATGTTTGCCAATATCGAACTAAAGCACTATGTTTGTAGTGCGTTACATTTGGAGTAGGTAGGGAAGCCTGCCAAACATATTGTCAGGTATTTTTTGTGCTTGATCCTCGCCTATATAATATAGCGGTTTTCATACCCCCGTGTGGAGCGTTAATGCGCCCACTGCCTACTCTGGTGTAACGCAACGGGAAAGGTGAAAACCGTTTTTTTCACCGCTACAAACTTTTAATAAAATGCGTAACCAGAGTAAAAGTTTGTCTGCGAATAACAGTACCAGCCAAACGAGTAACACTCACTTAACGAGTGAATCTAATCCTGCCAAGTTCCCTTCTTATGTAGCAAAAGAAGTAGCCCGGTTTATCAATGAGAAAAAGTTAGTTCCTTACTCCATGCTCGTAGAAAAGAACGAGATCATAGAGCGATTAAACAGAGAGATAGGACGGCTTACAGCCCAATTAGAAATGCAAACAAGAACAAAGGAGGCTATTTATGGATAATCAGGTATTTCAATACAACGGCAGCCCTATTACATTTCAGATAGGAAAGGCTACAATGGTTAATGCTACTGAAATGGCTAAACCTTTTGGAAAATTTCCCTGGAAATGGTTAGAACTGCCATCTACGAAAGAATATATTAGAGCATTATCCGAAAATCGGAGTTTGGCTTATAATCAATTAGTTGTAAGTGTAAAAGGTGGTAATGATACTTCAAAGCGTGGTAATTGGTTTCACGAAGATGTAGCTTTGGAGTTTGCCCGTTGGCTCAGTCCTCAGTTTGCTATTTGGTGCAATGATCGGATAAAGGAGCTAATGAGGTATGGAATGACTGCAACCACACAAACCATTGATTCTATATTAGCCGATCCCGAAAATGCCATTAAGCTATTAACGGCTTTAAAAGATGAACGTAAAAAAGTGTCGGATCTGGAAAGCAAGCTAAACAGCCAGGCTTCAAAAGTTGAGTATGCCGACAACATTTTACTCAGTGAACGTACTTATACTACTACTGAAATAGCCAAATTATTAAATATGAGTGCTTGCAAATTGAATCGTTTGCTTTCAGAAAAAGGAGTGCTTTATAGACAACAAAACCAGTGGTTACTATCCCCAGCGTTTCATACCAAAGGTTACATCACGACAAAAGCACTTTGTTACAACAAAAAGGACGGTAGAATAAGCAATATGTTCACAACTGTTTGGACGGATGCCGGAAAACGCTTTATTTGCAATCTGATAGGGGATAATAATATGTTTTCATCTGTTGAGAGCTGATGATAGCTGCTTTAGGGCAGTTCAGAGCCATTACCAACGCTGGCAATGGCTCTTTCTTATATCTCTTCCAGCTCAACTACCCAGCCTTTTCCAAAGCCGTATTTTCGTGTTTCTTCCTGATAAACATTCAGCACCTTAAAACGGGATCCGGCACGAAACACAATTTCATCTTCACTTGCATAATGGGAAATGGCTTTTACATCTACACCCTTCTTACTTTTGATAACCAGCATTAGATTATCTCCAAAGATGGCAGTTCTATCAATATTGGTAGTAGAGGACATGAAGGCTTTGTTTACATAGGGTTGCCCGGATGATAGACACGCTTTCATTTCTTGAATATACTTATCCAGCTTCATTGCGTCAAAGCTGATCCCTGAGAATACAGTACCATTATAGCGAGGCATTTTTTCTAAGGCAGCATTACAAGCCGGATAATATTTTTGGCATAATCCCCCATAATCTTGTATTTTGCCAAAGTACGGATCTACAATACCATAACCGTAATTATTACACCACTTGGAACCGTATGTATAGCGGTTTATCAAAGCAAGCTCATCTACGGATATACCCGTTTTTTTGCTATAACGCTCCATTGCTCCAGCTTCACTACTATAGTTCTGCCAGCGTCCACCAATGGCGTTATTAGCACTATGATTAACTGGCGCATTTATATACTCTTCCAGTGCTTTTTTTGCCAATTCCTCAGTTTCTCCATTCAGCTTAACCAGCTTGCCTTGTTTTGACACATATTTTAAAGCCAACTCCTTTTTATAATCAGCAAGCCGGACATAACAAGCACTTACTTCACTATTCCACTGACTGCCGTATAGATCTATAGCCTTATCATATTCAGATTGGAGCCGTGCTATTTCCAGCTTTTCTTGTTCTGTAGCGTAAAGATCCAAAGTGGATCCGTCCGCACCTTGTTTAACCAGCTTTGCGAGCCGAGCCTTTTCTATTTCTTGTATTTTGGCAGTCGCTTTTGCTGTCAAGGCTTGTATCTCATTTGCAGTCGCTTCATTGGCTATAGCCTCATTCAGTTCTGCCAGAATCGAATTTAACGGTTTACTCTTGCTTTTATAGTTCAAAATAGGCTTGGCAGCATTTACGGCTTGTTGGTATTGAAATTTTGCCTCAACTATAGCCAACTCTTTTTTAAGCATTTTCACCATTTCGGGGGAAGTCGGGAATTTATTCTTTTCCTCAACCCAATTAGCCTCAAACTTTAGCTTCTTGATTTGGTACTCCAAATCACCAGTAGAGATTTTGGCTTTGAATGAATCGAAAGCCTCATATAGCTTTTGTACGTTTTCTTCCCCATATTGAGCAACCAGCCCTTTGTAGTGTTTTTGCTCAGGTGTGAGAGGATGCAAGATTTCTTCTATATCCGTATAGTTATCCTTGACGAAATAGGGTAGAGTGCCTTTTGTTTTGGCTTCATTCATGCGATCTTCGTTATCCTTTACCCATTGTACAAATTCATCTGGAAACTCCGTTATTTGCCCTTTCTTGCTTATTTCTTCATCTTCTCCAGCCAGGATCTTGTTAAGCATATCCTCTATATCATCTTCACCAGCTAAAATAGGGATCATGTAGCACCGACAATTCGGATGCCAACCAGTCCATTTAAACGTTTTGGGATATTTGCCAGCAAGCTCATCGCAAATATCATGGCATGGGTGGTTGTTTGACAGCTTGATTTCATAGCCAATTATAAAATCTAATTGCCCCCATCGTTCAAAATCAGCAGTTCTGTAGGCTATATTGGTTTCTGTACGTGCCAAACGTTGGGCATTACGGTATGAAGATCTATATACACCACGTCCAGGATGATATTTCTTTGGGTTATCATCTACCCATTTATAACTTTCGGTTTCTTTGTCATATACCCTACGTTTCCATACACGACCATACACAGTATTTCCGTTTTCATCCTCACCGACCTTTATTCTGAATCTTCTGTAAAAGCGATCAGGATCTTGTAGGTAGGTCTGTATTTTGGAAGCTAACTTGTTGGCTCCTGTACCCTCTCCTATAGCCAAATCCAAGCAGTTTTCAAGCTCTTCTTTAAATTGTCCTGTGTACCTCCATACCTTTTGCGATAGGCTTAGCCCTTCTTCTCCAGTTTTCCGAGCAAAGAAAGCGTCCATAGCCTCCATATTGCGCTTAAAGAATCGGGCAAAGTGGTTATCATTGATAGAGTTTTCACCGAACACACTTTTTACCAGCTCATCGTTATGTTGGTTGGAAAGCAACCATTCATTTTGCACGTCATTCCTTATCTCTTGATACAAACGGCTGTACATTTCTCTAAATATGGCTGTAGCCTCATCACTATAGCCATATTCGGAGAAAGAGAACGGTTTACCTTCTTCCAACTCCGTACCTTTTACCAGGTTAATAATCTGGAGTAAGTAGTTTTGATAAATCGCACGTACATTAGCTGCGTACCCTTCTGTACGTTTAAACAGCTCTTTTTGTAGCTGCGTGGAATTGACGAATTTAGTTTTTGCCATTGCGCTTTAACTCAAAGTGTTCACAGTGATCTTTGTTTAAGAATTTAGAGTATTTGAAGAAAGGACACCGACAAAGGAAGAACTCACCTTTATAATCCTTCTCGTGCCAGTCGTAAGAGTGCTTGCAATCCCTACAATGGTACTTTGTTTCTGATGGTTTTACTTTCTTTGCCATTATTCACCTCCACCGAACACATCTATTCTGTTTAACTCCTGCTGTTTAGCTATGGCTTCTAAATCTTCCTGCTTCAAACGCTCAATTTCCGTTTTTGCATCTTTGATAAGGTAGCTCATTTCCACATAAGTTTGTCGGCTTATCGCTCCATCGTTATACTGCTTTGATATATCAGCAAGAATATCGCTCACATCTTCACCGAATGGTTCTTGAAACTCATGCCCTAACTGTAATGCTTCATATTCGGCTTTGTGTTGGTAGTCCAAAACATTACCAAGAATAGCACGTAGCAAATTACCCGTTCTATTCATGTAATTATCGTGGGTTTCCTTTCGTTTCTCAGCCTTAATCACTGCAAGCAGCATTACTTTTCTGATAGCTTTAGCAGACAGATTGCCCAAACTCTTCATATTGTCAAAATCTATGTTAGGAGTGAAAGATTTTGAAAGAATATGCTTATCCAGCCGTTCGTATTCATTTGCCTTGCTTTGTGAAGCCTGATCCCATGTAAGATATTCAACCTTGCCACCCTCCTTTAGAATGAATAGTTTTGCCTCTTCTTCTGCTTTAGGCAAGCTGTTAAGCACTTCTGCGGTTGCTACCATTGCCGGGTTAGCAAATCTATCATTTACATCTGCATCTGTTGATTCCATGCTTTCTACACGGTGTATCATGTGCTGTGTTCCTTCATGCTCTAACTCTTGTTCAAAGAGGATAACGGGAATTTTCCCTATCACATTAGGGATTGCCTTCACTTCCCAACCTACACTAACACGCTTACAGTAGTAAACCGTATCATCTTTGTAAATATCCACATGGTAGATGCTCCGATTGCCGGATTCATTCAGATAATACCCCCAAGCAAAAGCAGTCATACGCTTATACTGATCTTTGATAAGGTAAATATCATCACCGTTTTGTTTAGATAACACATTCAATAATACATCTGGTTTTCCTTCTTTATTTCGGAACACATGAAATAGCATAGCGGAAGTACCCTCAGCACCAGCAACACGTTTAGCCTCTCTTACATTGGCGTTGAAGCGTAAATGCTCCAGCAGTTTTATATATTGCTCAAAAGCATAATCAGTACCTTTGCTTCTTTGCGTCCATTTTACGGGTCTGCCATATAAGAAAACAAGCGCAATTTCATTGATGAAAGACTGATAGGGGATAGGAATTTTCCAACGCTTTTGCCATCTAAGAAAATTCCCTTTCTTATCATAAACGGCTTTATCCTGCCTTTTCATAACCTCATGGTTTTCTACCTTGTACTCCAGCAAGGCTTTTTCAGCAAAGCCGGAGCGATCTTGCATATAGTTTAAGGCTCTTGAAATATCCTTAGCCTCCAACAAAGCTGTAAAATTCTGTTGATAACCTACAGCAGCTTTTACCTCATTCTTGATAACATTAAAAAATCCCATAATTCAAATTTTTAAATAACTCCTAATCTTGCTTCTATATCATCTGGTATATCATACTCGTTATAGTCAAACCAACAGCGCATTAAAAACACATCTCGCCAGTCTGGAGAACATCTAATTTCCTGCTTGATTTCCTCTTTCGGTTTTAGCTTTAATTTGCCTTCTCCGTCCACATCCCATGTTTGCAACTGCTCCAGTTCAAGGATAATTTGCTCTTTGTCTGCCGAGCTTAACAGTTCCTCATTGATCCCAATCTCTGAGGCGTTTATGTGTTCTGCCAGCTTGTAACCGCATTGTGTTTGCAAGTTCTGGTAGTTCTCATCCTTTAAAGCACGACTGTTATTTACAAAGCCTTGTATGTCGCAATTATCCACCACGCCACCGCCTACACCGTCCTCATCAGCGATACACCGCCATTTAGGTATTCTGTATTTTTTCTGGAAGTGTTGAATACATTTCTGTATGTCCGTAGTTTTACTTAGTGGAAAGCATTTTAAGTCTATGATCGTATAACCATCCCAAACGCAAATCCGGGCGTAATCGGATCCAAATCGGGCTATATCTGCTGTTATATAGTTCTTCCCAGTGGTTATTGATAGCAGATTATTAAAAATGGCTGTAATCGCATCGTGAGAACAAAGCGCATTGGGGTTGTCGTCATACTCCCAATTACCTTTTAGCAAACGCTCTCTTTTAACCTTATCTTTGGTTGTTCTCAAACCTTCTATGTAGTCTGGATCTATGAAGGGGTTTTCTTGTACCAAACAACCCAGATAGTACATATACTCAGGCAATATACCTTTCTTGAATGGAGTGTAAAAGGTATCATACATCCAGTTCTTTTTAGGGTTACACGTGATAAACAACTTTCGTTTTAACCCTAACTCATTATTCAAGTGGCGACCTACACGAGTTTTAAGAGTGTCATAAGCACCGAAGTTTACTTCTCCACCTTCTTCTATCCAACCGCCAGTATATTCTATAGATCCGTATCTTTCATAAAAAGGATCTCCAGGCTTATACATCAAATCCAGCAAATCTATACGGGATCCGTTGTAAAACTCTATATAGTTATACTGCCCATTGTATTTATACAAAGTATCTTCTACTCCGTATTGATTACAAACCTTATAGAAAGTTATTAAGGTAGATTGGGTAATACGCTTTAACTCAGCTCGACCAATAAACCATTTGGAACCTGGATAACAAAGGCACATAAAAAGAAGCCAGGCAGCACCAGTCCACGACTTAGCACCACCAGCACCACCACCATACAAAAACTCTGCGTGCTCATTGTCTGTAAGGATCTGCAAAGCCTTTTCCTGCTTTTCGTGCTTCTTTCCATCCTTAACAGTAATGAAGTCAAAACAGCCACGTTTAAACAGCTCTATTTTGACTGCAAGAGCCATTGGTATTTGTATGTTTTTATTTTTTGCCATTCATCTTTTCCAATAGTCCATGATAAACCAAAAGATCTTCGGTTGAAAGTTTGGATAGATCCGGCTCCAGTCCACCAGACACATTGGCGTTTATATCCCCTTCTATCGGCTGGGCTGCTTTGCCAAAAATCCTATCAAATATCATTTCAACCGTTGAAGTCCGACCAAAGCGAATATCTGTGAAGATTGCACTGATAATATTGCACACCCAAATAGGAGTAGTGCTATCTTCTCTGTTTGCGTCAGCCATGATTTTATTTAACTCTCCTTTGGATCGTTCAAGAAGAAACCGAATTGTTTTATAATAGTCCTCTTTGCTCAGCTCATAATCTACTTTTTTACCTGTAAGCTCTTTGAGCTGTTTATACATTGAGGGCTTCCGACCATTTTTCTTTGGCTGGTTTTCGCTTGTGAATCTATTCCCTATGTTATTGCCTTTCTCAAAGAGTGCCATTCCGTTGTTTATTCGTCGTTTTTTGGTGTACATATACACCAATTAAAGAAAGAAAAAATCAGATAGGAACTCCCACCTGATTAATTCTTTACCTGGTTAATTTATCATTGTTCCTTTTGTTCCTGCTCTTGGTACTTTGCCCAAAACCAGGCTATCATATCACCATCGTACTTATCCATATAATAATCTAAAGCGTCCAGCTCATCCGATAATGCTTCGGCTTTGTCTATTACGTCATTGAAGGCTTCTTGTTCTTCCTCCGTAGCCATAAACGGATCGTACTTTTCATTTAGCTGCTTTTGAATAAGCTGCTTTTGCAAATCGGTTAATTCTATTTTATCCATAGTTCAATATTTTATTATGTTTTCAGCAAATATACGTTATAATTTATACTTTTTGATTATATTCTTAGCGGATTTTGTGTACTTATCTGCCTTACCATGAACGGCTTTTGTACATACTTCTGCCCAGAACTCGTTTACATTGGTTTTGGCATATTTACCATAACCTTGTTTTGACTTATCATTTTTCCACCTTGTATAAAGGCTTTTTATTACTTTCTTCGCTGCCAACGCATTAGGATTGCTTAGGTGACTATTCCAAGTTGCGTGCGCCAACTCGTGAGTAACAATATGCGCTACTGGCTTGTTGGTTTTCGTCAAGTGTCCGCTTTTGTAGCCCTTCTCAGCCCATTTAGCAACGCTTTGGGTTGTGGTGTTTTTCCCATTGAAAACGGATTTATTCAAAACGACTTGTTTAGATACTCCATTTTGGGAAATATGCACCCCACCCGTACCAGCCTCCAGTTGCCCGATCTTAATATCTTTCTGTCTTACTCCCAAAACAGAGTGAAAACGTGAGATACTTTCTTTTACAGACTTGTACACCTTCGGGTTCTTAATTGAAGCCAAAGGTTCCAGTTTGCCTACCGTACCTTTGTAGTTTGAATCGCCATTCGGCAAACCTCCATTACTTCCGCTTGTTTTTGCCATTTCTTTTAGGTTTTACTGGTGTCGTTATCGCTGTAAATGGATCCCAACCATGTACATTTATTCTCGCTTTTGCCGTTTCGTATGAAACACATCCGATTTTATTTACCCAATTCATCAGAGAATCACACACACCATTAATTACTATATGTTTATTACTTCGTCTATTATTACTCTGAACTTTCATAGTAACCCAACGGCAATTACCTGGCTCATAATTTCCGTTTACATCTATTCGGTCTATAGTGTAACCCTTTCCTGGTCTTTGCCCTACATCTTTAAAAAATACTTCAAAATCATCTGCCCATTTGTCATACATAGTCACACCCCTGCCTCCATAATTGCTATAGTCTTTATTATTTGGATTAAAGCAACGCTGTTTAATCGCATACCATACACGGTACTCAGGGGGCATTACGCCATTTTTAGTGAAATACCCTTTCTTTGTATGAGCTTTTTGAACTTGTTCTAAATTATAGCAACCACATGATTTTATACTACCAATTTTTAAAGCACTTCCTTGTGCTATATGCTCCTTACCGCAATCACATTTGCACTTCCAAATGCTTTTCCCTTTGTCATTCAATCCTGCGTATTCGACCACAACCAATTTGCCAAATCGCTTGCCTGTCAAATCTAAAATTCTACTCATCGCTTACTATTAATGAATTGTTCAACATACACTAAGCTATGCTTTGCGCAAAATTCTTTTACTTTATCTCCACCACCATACACAATAAGATTGGGTATGTCCTTACCGCTAATTTCTTTTGCCGTTTGTAATTCATCTTTGAGATATTCCAAACGGTCTGAATATCCTCTTGTACAGAAAGCATTGTATCCATCTGGAATACCCATACGGTTATACTTTTTGAATTTGATACTTACATTCAAATCCGCATATACCTTTATTGAGCACTCTTGAAAGTATCGGCTTATCCAACGTTTCTTGTAAATCTGTTGTAAACCGTAAGCTATCGGGGTTGTATCGTAAACGGAAAGGTTTGGCTCTACCAACGCTTTTACACCACTGGTTAGCACCTTGATCGGATCTTTCCAAATAGCTTCAAAGCGATAATCATCTACATAGAAGTGGTAAGTAGCAACATCTTTCCTTAATCGGCTATCAGCTCCCCAGGGGGCAAAAGGCAAAAGAAGTTTTCCGGCTTGTTCTTCCAGCAACAAATTAGGAATGTCAAACTCATTATTGCTCTCATACAAACAATCGTTAAGCATGGATCTGTAAAAATCCTCTTTTTCATCCGCTATCGGATCATCTTCCGAGCCTTCCTCTTTCTCGTTGCCCTCTTGTTCTTCATCGGCTGCTTCCTCATCTTCCGGCTGTTTATCCTCTACTGGAATATCTAAACCGATAAAAGAGAAATCAGCCTTGTTGCTCCAATCTCCAAGCTGTAGCTTTTCAAAATCCCATTCACCATTGTTGATGTTATCCCTTAGAACTATATCCGCTTCCTGCTCTTCGGTCAGGTTGTGGTACAAGATTGTCGGCACTTCCGATATTTTCAGCTTCTTTGCAGCCTTTATCCGTTGGTGTCCTGCCAGTACATATAACTTTCCTTCACGCTCAGATAAGGCAATAGGGCGGTGCTTCCAGAAACCATTTATGCGGATGGAATCTACCAAACGCTCTAAATCTCTCTTGCTTATCTTTCGTGGGTTATCATCCAACAGAGTTAGATCCGAGATTTTACGGTAAACAATCTCTATCTCTTCCATGTTAAACCTCCTTTTCAAATTCAGGAATACGGGCAATCTTTCTGAAAGCCTCCACAAAGCGCATCAACAGATAAAGTTTCCGCTTCCCTAAAAACATAACCTTATACCCGTCCGTCATTCTGCCTACAGCGTAAAATTTTCCTCTATAATGCAATGGCAACGGGAATTTATCATACACATAGATACAACCGTTCTCTATACTCGTGATCGTTGCCACCCTATTAAACTTACCATCCAGATATACGGTAATAGATTTACCTGGTGTAATCGGATCATACGGTAGGAAAAGATTTGCAAAGTGCATAGCGGTAATGAATACCGCCAAAGCACCTGCTACTATAAAGATAGTTGTCGTAATAGTCATAATATCAATGTTATCAATTAATGCAAAGATATAAATTTTGGTGTATATATACGCCAACAAAGAGCAAAAAACATCTAAAAGCCAAATACTAACATGGCAGCATCCCTACTATGCTCGTTGGTTTGCTTTTTCCATCCCGTAAGCTGCTTGAAATATTCCTGGCTCATCTTTGTTATATTCCGTTTAGGAGCAACCATTTCAAACTCAACACCAAGTTCGGTAAGGTAATCTTCCCAAATTGTAGCATCACGTTTTACGGATCCTACACCTTGTAGCCTCTTCCGTTCCTCTTCACGTGTCATTCTCTCTGTACCAAACCAGGTGCGTTGTCGTGGATCCTCCACTCTTACTATGATTTTATCGCCTACACCCGTCTTTTGCATATCCGCATAAGACTGAACAACTGCCATAGCCCTATGAATAGGCATTTGTTTTACCATTTCCAAAGAACGCTTTCGGTTATCCCAAATAGCAATCCCGGTATGTACACCTGTATCAATCCCTATATAGATCATTCTTTCCCTTCCTCAAATTCAACATCTGTCGTATCGCTAAAAGATCCTGGAATCTGATAAAGCACTACGGTATTATCGCTAATCTGCTGTTCCCTTGAAGGCATTAGCATTGTCATAAGACAATTATTCGGAGCGTATTTATATCGAATCTCCTTAATCATTGGCAAACCTATAGGGTGTTGGCTGTGAATAGCAACGCTCAGAAGGTTATCAGTCATTTCAACTTTGACAATAGCGCAACCATGAAGGAATGTACCAAACCGATATTCCCCGAACTCATCTTTTGTAAACGGATCGCTTTTTGCAGTTGATTCAAGTTCTTTTATAAACTCCGGGTTAAGTTTCTTCTTTTTCCAATACTGAGGAAGTTGAATATTAATCTTTTCCATAACATTACATTTTATATGGTGAAACAATATCGTAAATAGATTTGCATACTTGAATGTCATACAAGGCATCATGTAGTCGGCTTTCGTCTATTTCTATACCGAGTGCCTTTGCTACAGTTCCTTGCTTGAAATTTTCCATCTGTGAGCGTTGAGAAGCCAGATAAGGAGTTGCCAAAACCATTACATCTATAGAATTACTCCAGAAGTAAGATCCGAAATATTTATCCCCATTCTGTAAAAACCATGCACGGAGAAACTGGTTATCAAATGAAGCATTATTATAACCAGCAAGGAAAAACTTATCTTGCTTATTGTACTTATCCACGTATTTGTTCAAAATAGCCGTAAATTGTCCGTACACATACCCCATTGCCGGATAAGATAGAATCTGCTCTTTGGTTACACCAGCCACATCTAAAGCCTCTTGCACTATTTCCGCTTTAGGGTTAGGCTGTACCTTGAAATCAAAGGTTTCTTTTACTTCACCGTCTATAACGATCATACCGCTAATTTGGTGGATCCCATGTTTGTTTACTAACGTTCCTGTAGTTTCCAGGTCAAAAAACACTACTTTCATTTACTCAATTTTTTATATTGTTTCATTGCATTACTCAAACTCTCTGTTTTATCCAGAAGGATAGCCAGCTTATCCACATCTACCATAACACCGCCATCCAGATAAGCCCACACCTTACGGAGTGCCTGAGCTATCTCTTTGGCTTCCTTAGCCTCTTTCTGTACAGCGTTAATCTCTTTATTGGTAACAGTCCTTTTTCCTTGCTTTTCGGCTAATTCTACGGCTTTTCTCGTGGCGTTTACTTGTTCCTCTTCCGTATCGTAATTGGCTACAATGTCCTTAGCAGCAGAAGCCGATATTTGTTTGTTTATAATACGTTCCTGAATCTCTATAGGGAGATCCATTAGGGATAAACATTTACTCACAAAAGCCGGAGATTTTTTAAACTTTTCAGCTATCTCATTTTGGGTATATCCGAACTCTTCTTTAAAGCGTTTGAACATGATACCGCACTCATATTCAGAAAAACGCTTTCCCTCATTTCTCATCATTTGCTCGATTAGAAGCTCTTCCGTACTTGTGTCTTTAGGCAGCTTCAAAGCCTTAATGTAAGGAATGTTTGTACCCTCTTCAATCGCAAGCATGGTAGCCCGATAGCGTCTTTCACCATCCACCAGCTTGTACCGTTCTATACCGTCCTCATCTTTGAAAGGAAGTACGGAAATAGGGTTAAGAACTCCTTTAGCTTTGATTTGCTCCTTTAATTCCTCTAAATCGAAATCTCTACGAGCATTGAAATCATCCATTACCACTATGTTACGTGGATCTATCTGGAAAATATCAGTTCTTTTTGTTGCATTAGTTTCCATTTTTATTAACTATTGGGTTGATAATGTTTACAGCTTTTCTTTCTGGCTGTTATCCGTTTACCTAACTTGTAGCAATACATTTGGGTTGTATGAGGATAACACCAATAGTATTTACATTCGCTACAGTGATTATTCTTCATCATCGAAATAACCTTCGTTTTCATCTAAAAAGTTATCAAAAGCATCATCGCAATAAGAGCCTTCACAAAGAGAATCGAACGTATGATCTATTTCACCTTTTCGCCAGGGGCAAAACTCGCAAAGTTCATCACCAAGTTGCTCTTTTAATTCTTGTTCGCTCATATCAGTACCGAAAATCTGTGAAATGAATAACTACACCTTCAAAAACATTCTCTTTGTTGTTCCCGAAAAACCATTCTACAAAGTCCTCCACGTTCAGACCATCATTTTTCGCTACTTCATGGATTGAAACTTTCTTGTTGTCTATCCATATTTCAGGGTAAGCATCCTCAGAGCTATATGTCATGGTTACGTGTTGCAGTCCGATTTTGGGTAATTGGGCTATTTCCTTTTGCTCCGAATTATACGGTCTGCCAGTCCATTCACGTATTGAAAGATATTTTTTACCAGAAACAATATCTTTATACCGTCCATTCCATACATTTTTTGCGTTGTATCGGATTGTATGGATCTTACTTTTGTCTTTCAACTTCTTTTCAAAGTCTGTAGCCTCGCCAGCTTTGCTATGAGTTACGGGGAAAGACTTGCATAAGGTCAATATTACTTTTTTCTTTTCCATCTTAATTGTTGAGTTTTATATATTTACCAGGTATATTAGAATATTCCAGTATTTTTGCGTTTTCCTCACCAAAGGCTATAAGAACGCTACCGCACCCTGGGCTATCTCCTTGTGTACCATCTGGTCGATAGAATTTTATTCTACCCTTCACAAACATTATTGCGCTTGCATTTGGGAAAATGAGATCTTGAAACATCTTGCTATCACAGCGATTAAAAAGCAATGCTATACCGTTGTTGTTCCTTACCATCTTTTCCACAAATCGCTCAATAAGAGGACGTGAATACGGAGGATTTAACCATACTCTTACCCCCCCCCCATTCAGTTTTTAAACCATCCTCAGAAGGCGTTATATGTCTTTTGGCGGTGTTCCACAAACGGTTTTCAGGAGCGCATGGATCAAGATCAAAACTCCCTAAAGCGTCCACTATCCATTTGGGAGTGTACCACTCATCCGTTGTCTGCTTACTTCGTTCAAAACTCGTATTCATAATGTTTACTTGGTAAATTTTAATATTCCTTTCCGTGTTTATCTTCCCTACCTTCGTTGTAATACATCTTTTGCTCAATATGCCACAGTAAGTTAATTTTGAGAATTTCGGATAGTCTCCGTATCTGGTGAAGAGCATAGTTAATCTGTTCTTCCTGAGAATATTTATAGTTCACCAAATCTTTTACGATAGCATATATATTTTCTGTAAAACTTTTTTTAGGAGTAACTACGTGTTGCAAACAGAATCTATTTAAATTCAGATTATTTGCTCCAACAAGATCCAGTAATCGAATAGCAGCATCCGCTAATTCATCTTCTACTGTATCTTTCACATACTCTTCAAAGTTTTCTCTGAAATACTTGTTTTCATGGTGGAAAGTACGATCATCGAATATTGTTTCTTTTCTGTTGGCTGGTACTCTTGCAAACTTATTTTTTCTATGGGCGTTCACAGCTTCCATAAGCTCCGAAATAACCAGGCAAAGAAAGTGCTTATCGCTTGGTCTGCCTTCCCAAAATCCATGTTTTACAGCGTTGGAATGGGCTTTGTCTTTTAACTCGTTCCAATTTATTTCACTCATTTTCTATAACTCTTGTTTTGGTAATAAATACGTTCAAACATTTCTTCCATCCGATCAGCTATTCTTATACCGTAACGTTCCCCAAAATCGGAATCTTTGAGATTGGAAGTTGCGATAGTGAATAACTGTCTGTCATATCTTGCATAAAGCAGTTCTACTACTGGTGAGAACTCGTTACCCCAACTTTTTACACTTGCTGGTTCAGTTCCTATATCATCAATAAAAAGCAGTTCTTGATTTTTGAGCTTATTGAAGTACATAGGATCATTAGCCACATTCTTTGCCAAATCCAAAGCTGAAACCCGGAATACACCTTTTCGTTCACTGGATATGGAGCTGTTATGTAGAATACCGATAAGGTTACAAATCGCCTTGCCTAAAGTAGATTTGCCGGATCCCACTATTCCATATAGCAGCAATCCTACTTTATAATCGCCAGTAAGCCATTTTGCAGCCTTTTCTATTTTCTCCAGTGTTTCCTTATCTTCCTGAAACGGAATACGCCTTTTGCGCACCTCATGCTGATAGCACATAAGCAGCATTTCCTGAACCGTTTCCTTAGAATATCCTTCTATTCTAAATCGTGTTTCTGTAGTCGTTTCCAGTTGCCGATCCAGGATCTTTTGAAGCTGATTCTTTATGTTTATATCCATACTTTTGTATTTCTTCGTTATATCTATTTACTACCCAGTTTAGTATGGCTCTATAGTCAGAACTATACTTTTTCCCTTTTGCTCCTTTATAGTTATCAAGTATTTCAATCATCCGTTTGGCTCCTTCCTCAGAATATTCAGCGCATAACTTAGCGTATTCATCCCTTGTTAGTGTTACGAACTCAGCATACTTGTATTTTTTTGCCTTCTCAGCCTTTTTTTGCTGCTCTGGCGTTAAAGGTGGTGGGCTTTCTTGTGGAAACAGTAAAACTTCCTGTTGCGGTTGTTGGGGCTGCTCTTGTAGGATCGTTTCTGATTCTGCTTTTGGAATGAAAACCCTTGCCTTAGTGATCTCACCCCCCTTCTTACCTGCCAGCCTTCTTTTCTCACTTATCAGGTTGTCTTTTACCATACGCCTACTATAAATAGCTCCATCTTCCCGAACTTCACACACCTTGTTTTCTATCAAAGAGTCTACCCATTTAGAAGATCCTGAGCAATCCGTACCTATGATACGGGCTATATCTTCTTTCGTACAAGGCTGTCCGTTTGGCATAACCATAACACCACGTTCTACACTTTCCCACATATAGCATAACATATCCATCCACAAGCCCCTAACGTCTGGTGGAAGTACCCTTAATTCAGGACACCTCAACCAATCGCCAACATAGAAAGGCATAGGAGTTTCTTGTTTTCTTGCCATAGAGAGAATTTTTAAGGAAGCCGGGATAATTCCCAGCTTTCCTATAATCATGTTTGAACGGTTACACTTCCAGAATTGCAATATCGGGGGCAATATCCTTGATCTTATCCAGCACCTCATCAATACACTTATCTCTGTAACTTTCCATCACTTCATTTGCTCCTGGCGAAACAAGTTGCAAAAACACTTCTCCATTTGTCAGATAATGATCGAACTCAATTTCGATGGGCTGTTTTGCAGTTCCCTTGAAGATAGCCATGTTTACGGTAAAGCTCTTCGGTAAATTACTTTCTACCTGGCAACGGTAAACATCAGCAACGGAACCAGAAGGATCTCTTTGTTTCTCAATCTCTGCCTTTGCTTTTGCATTGAAGTTTTTGAGATTGGAAACAAGTACCATGCACTTTTCTTTATCTTCAAACAAACCACGATTCAGACGCAAGAATTGTCCTAATTTGGCAGGAATCCAGCCCTTTTCACCATCATTAATACCGAACTTCTCAAACGTTTCAGATACTTCAACCGTACCAGTGAATGTGTTTTTATTGTAATAATCATCTTCGTTTACAGTGAGCTGAATTGTCATTTTCTCACGATTCACAACGACATTTGCACGTTTCTGATCTACAGTATCTATTCGCTTGGAAAGCCATTCATACGGAGTGGAGATAGTGCCGGAAACACTGATCTTTTCCGGGGCTTTGGTTGCAAGCGGTTGTTGTGCTTGCGCTGCGTCACCAAGTCTATAAACTACTTCAATAGGTTTCTCTCCAGTGTAATGTTCGATGTTAATGTTCAAACCTTTGTTTTTTTCTTCCATAATGTTTTAAAAATTAAGATGTTAATAAATTAATTATCTGTGCCAGTCAAGCGCACTGCCATTTGAATTGTTTTCTGCCTTTCTTCCGGCTTCATAGGTCTTTCCTCCAGCAAATAACCGTCTGGCGTATAGTAACCTACTCTTCCTTCGTCTTGATCTATGAACTTGTAGCACTCACCTTTAATGTACTCACCGCCTTTTCTCAAATCATCAAGCATTTTTCCGATCCGTTCTTGCAGTGGCTTCATTTTCCCTTTGAAGTCAGCTTTAACTACATCAAAATTCTCTGTCAGTTCTTGCATCTGTATCTGAACTTCTACAAGGTTAGCCCGAAGCTCATTAGTTTCTTCCTGAGAGAACTTTGAGAGATAACTTTTCTCTACGACTTCATCGCAGCTATCACGTAAAATTTGCGCTCTTTGCTCCACTGGAGTATCAGCCAACATTATATCTTTCATTGCAAAATAAGTTTGATTATTAATGAATTGAAGTCTATTTGAAAGTGGTACTTATTCAAGAGAACAAACAGTAAAATTGTGATTCCTAATATGTTATCTATAATTCTCCATGTAAACCACTTCTTAGGGATAAGGCTTAAAACAATCAATGCAAGAAACCCTATCCATTGAGAGCTTATTAAACCTATGAAGCACAATATAAGGTAGATCCAGTTGCACATTCTCCAAACAGCGAAAACCGGGCTTATCTCAGTGAGATCGTTTTTGTCCTTATACTTTTCCACAGCAGCGAAAACTTTTTTGCAAGCTGCCAAATTCAGCACTTCAAAGAAAAGGCAGAAGGCTATCAGTATATAAAATATTGTTGTCATTCTTGCACCTTCTTTACATTAAACATCAAATAATCAAACCACAATTCAATGAATTGCTGCCCGAAATACTTTGCTTTCTCTCTTGATTCTTGCCAAAGCCGAGAGCCGACAACCGCAGCCGTAGGCGAGGGGGCGTTAGCCGTAGCCGCATAACCGAAGCCCGCACGATTGTTTAGAGCGTCAATAATTGGAATATACACAAGCCCTTCTGTTTCTTTGATTTCTCTCTCAGTCCACAAAGCAAACCAGGGGAAATAGAAACGGCTGCTACCGCTTGCATCCGGTTTAGGCTGGTAATTCTTACCCCACAAAGCCCGGCTGATTGTTTCAAGTTTGATTAAGGCAATAATCCCTTTTCTTACTCCAGCAGAACGCAAAGCCTTCTCACATCAATAGGGGAACACTTTAAAGCAGCACACGCATCCTCATAACTTCGGATTGTCGTGTAATCATCAAGGGTAGGGGTTGGTTTCTTTTCACCTTTGCAGAACAAGGCTACCAACACGTTTTTCACTTCTTCACTTTTAGCAACGTCTAAAGCTGCCTTTACTTCAATCTCAGTAATTTCAATTACTTTCATCTTATAAAGATTTTAATCGTTTGACAATTTTGTTAGTTAATCGTATCGCATTATCCACTCTGGTACTTCTACCTTCGTGTGGGATATTTTCTATTAGCACTGGAATAAGCCGGATAAGCTCATTTACCAAGTGATTGGGTATTTTCTTCATCGGCTTTCCTCCAGTTAGGATCGGGATCAGGTATTTCTATATTCAAGTATTCCAAAGCATACTCTCTGAGCTTCTCGCAATATGTTGAGAATGTTAACGTGTCCATTGTTGCAGTTGATCCGGGAAACTCTATAATCTCACCCGTATGTTTGTTTACTACTTTGTCTTTAGTCATTTGAGCCTTAAAAAACTCGTGTACTTGTTCCACGCTTGTAAACTCCCATCCGGCATTAAGCAACCCATCTAACAGCATTGGATAGATACACCCCCATAGCCATCCGTTTTGATCGTTGGAACGTGGCTTCCTAACCTTTTTCACTGTTACCTGGTAAATCCCATCTACCGAATGAGAGAACAAGTCGTATAACGGTCTAAGGTTGAATAGCCCACCCTTCTTTTCTATCAAAACTTTATTTGTCATATAGCTGTAGCTGTTTTTCTAAACTCTTTCTAACTGCGTGTATAGCTCCTTCTCTACCTTCAAGGCTTCTCAGGTAATCTTCCAGCTCCTTACGTGTTTCTGCGATATAGTAGCCTTCACTTGTGGCGATCAGCCCAATCACCATACCCGAAAGTCTAATATGGTTGATAATCTTTCTTATTCGTGGACTATCAATTTTACACCCATAAGACTTTAAAGCCGAACACATCGCTTTATTTGTAATCGCTTTATATTTACCTACCTTACCGTGAAGCCCTTGTACTATGAGAGGCAGAATAACTTTGTCCTCATAATCGGTTAGAGGTTTTGTTTGCTCTGAAAATCCTTGTATCATACCTAAAAATTGTTTAAGGTTATACTCAAACCTGGTTTAGCAGCATAAACCGCCTTTCCAGTAATTTTTTGCACCTCAGATACAAATAAATGCTCATCGCTGTTATTAGATGAGAGGTGTAAAAGAACTATGTTTGCAACGTTGCTCAAATCGTTTTCTTTTAGAGCTTGTTTGCAACTTTCCAGCTCCATGTGAGAAACCATTAATCTGTTTCTTTGTGTAGGAAGGACACGTCCGGCATTAATGCTTTCTATCAGTTTTGTATCAGAGTAATTACATTCAATCAGTATATGATTCAATCCAGAAAAAGTATATCCAGACTGGCAACTATCCGTTAAAAACATAATACTACCACAATCCGGGTGCTTAATGAAATAGCCAACACAAGGTACATCATGGAAAGCAGGGAAGGGGATCACCCGAAAACCACCAAGCAGATACCCCGATCCTATTTTAATGGCTTTTACTCTGGAACCTTTCAATTCCTTGCTTTCTATCACTTCTGGAAGAGCCAATACATGAAAGCCACAATCTACCATTGCCTTAGCATATTTAGCATGATCGTTATGCTGATGAGTTATTAAGCAGCCTACGACTTTGCGAATATTGAAATCCAAAGCCTTTTTTACGTCTATGAAACGTATTCCAGCCTCGATAATCAAAGCCTCATTGCCGTTATCCAGTATGTAGCAATTACCACTGGACGAGCTGCCCAAAACTCTTAATTCCATTCCCATTAGAAACCTGGCTTATTTTCATTGGAAGCCGTTGCAGTATTGGCACTGGTAGTAGAAACTTCCTCAAAGCTAACATCTGATACATCAAAACGTTGTGTTCCCATTGTGGGTATAGCGTCTGTATGCTCTTCCGCACCCTCAGCATCATTTTCAAATGCTTGTTGCATTTCTATAGAGAGATAGCCGTATTTACTAAGTAAATTTCTGATAACGGTTTTGATAGCCATCCCATGAAAATTACCGAGCCATCCAACGGTTTTACTGTCTGCCGAGAAAGGCAGTTCGGCAAGTTTCATAAGGCTTTCTACGGTTGTTTCCTTCTTTAACCCTTTGGAGTAGCGTTTGGCGTGGGTAGCCATTTGTTCAACAGTCATGTACAACGTCTTAGAGAAGCCGTTAAGCAATTCAAAATAGCAGAAGTAACCTATGATCTTATCAGACTTCTTTTCTCCGTCAAAAGCGATCTCGCCAGTAAGTTTGTTCACTTTACGAACTTCACCATCAAAAACGACATCTGCGTTAATGGTACGGTATTGATTGGATCTTTCCGCAAGCTGAATATAACCCTTGTACCCCAGTTGAAACGTTGGCTCCATAACCTTGATATACTTTTGGATAGGCTTACCGTCTGAGCCTATTTTGGGCTTACCTTTTTCGTCCAAGTCATCTACTTTTTTGCTGTTATTGAAGGGGATAATGAAAGCGTACCCCAAAGCCTTATTGATTGGCAATTTCAAAACAGCAGCTTTCAGACATTCCGCTACAACCGCTTTCGGCTCACATAATTGTAAATTTGAATCCGAGTTGTATAGATCAATAATGGAAGCAACAAAAGTGGAAGCGTTCTTAGAAAGCGCATTTTTAAATTGTTCCATTACAGAAGGAGCGTTAAGCATAGTTTTCAGCACATCTATTTTTTTTGCCTGTACTGGCATTTTCGTTGATTGGGTACTAACTACTTGTGTACCACTTGAATTTTCTTGTGTCATAAAATTATTATTTAAAGTTGTTTGTATTCTTCATTGCTCCATTTCCGGCAACACGTATCATCAAAGATTTATCTTTGCTAACCACGAGGTTTATTACTTGCGACATGGTAGGTATAAGATCGTTCACACTTTCCCGATTATCAATGAAAATGGGTGCTGTAATACCTACAGATCGACATATAGCGTTTATTATATCCAGCCCGGCATTGATTTTTGAAGCATTGTTTACATCGGCAAACGGCACACCATCTACAGAGCAAAAGCAGGTTATAGCCTCATTCCCATTCAACTTTTCGCTGATAAATGAGAACTTAACCAAAGAGAACATTCCGTTAATACGTTCCATCAGCTTGTTGTCTTTTTCTTTCTGGAAGTCTTGTACCAAAAACTCCAAACGTTCTTGTTCTGCCAGAGCTTCATTGTTTTTATCTCTTCTATCCTCCAGATCCTCAATAACTTTATTGGAACGCTCTATAGTATCACGTTTACCCAGCTTCTTATTCAGCTCATCTATAGCCTCAGAAAGAATAGCCTTAGCTTCTTTCAGCTCTGTTGTGTCTATAGGTTTGGCTTCTGCCTTTAACTGGTTTTCAAGATCTACAATTTCATTACTGAGAGAAAGCCAGGTAGGATCGGAAAGAATGATCTTTTGTGTATCTTGTTCTTCCGGCATATTCCCTTTACATTCATTGATATTATGCACCAATACTTCTTTCTCGTTACTCAACTGAGTTATAGCAGCTTGAATAATTGAACACTGCTTTTTAAGCTCTTCAACTTTTGCAGCTTTTTCCTTGCCTTCATTTTGCACTGCTTTCAGTCGGTTTGCCTTGTTGAGATTAAAGTTGTCCTGTAATTCTTGTTGCTTGGCTTGAATATCTTCTACCTCCAACTCTCTTTTACAAGTCGGGCAAATAAAAGCTCCTTCCGGGTACTGTAACGTTTCCGCATCTATGGCATAGAACTTACCTCTCAATACTTCCAAATCATTATTTAGAGCTTCGATAGTAGCTTTGATACGAGAATGATCCTCTTGTTTACGGGATATTTCAGCATCCTTGCTTTTAACTTGATATTCCAGCTTTGAAATATTATCCAGTACGTCATGGTAGGATTTATTGGCATTTTGTCTTATCTCATTTTCTCTTTGCGACTTGGCAAGTTTTTTGTTCCCGATTTGCTTTTGCAACTCAGATTTGGCTTTGAACTCTGCTTCTATCTGCTTGCTTTTATCGGCTAACTGGCTATCAATATCTTTAATTTTCTCTTTTTTGTCGGCTATTTCCTTCTCCAAAACCGCCCAATCCTCACTTTCAGGCATTGCATCACGTACCGAATCAATTCTACCAGGAATACCCTTTAACTCATCTTTGATCGCTGATTTCTTAGAGGCTATTTCTTTTGCTAATTGCTCTAAGGTTCTGCCTGAAATAAGACTAATCAGCTCTTGAAACTTTGGATTGATATTGGCTACTTCCTCATTTGTAACGTTACCAGCCATTTCAAGCAGCATAGCTTTCTGATCTTGCGCCTTCATGGTCGGGAAATATAACGGGTTAGTAATCATTCTAAAAACATCTTCCGGCAAGATCGCTGCTACTTCCGCATCATACTCCTTTTTCGTTTTGAGCTTTACACCATTCAAATAAAACTCTGTAGCATGGTTTTGAAGGACACCAGCGTTTACACCACTTCCCCATTTTTCAACATAGTTACGTTGCAGTTCAACATCTCTGCCATTGATAGACAATACACCAGTTACGCTATGTACAAGGTGTAAGATTGGTTTTCCATCTTCTCCCAACGTTTTAATGTTAAAGTTGGTATCAGCCCTATTCGTGCTGTCCTTCCCAAATAACAGCCACAAGAACGCATCTTGAAGCGTTGTCTTTCCTGTGCCATTTCCACCACAGATAAAGGTATTTTTATCTGTAAACTCTACTGTTAGATCCTGAATTTTCTTGAAATTCTTTAGGATCAATTTCTTTAAGAATACTTCTTTCATAATTTGTTTATATAAGTGTCTATTTTCTCTGTCTTTTCGATAGTTAATAATTCAGCTCTGGAGTATAGTATTTTGGAGCGTTTCTCTGCTCCATTCCTTGTAGGGTGTACAAGTTGCTGGCGTACCCACCGTTTTACACGAGCCTCACCGAATGATTTATAAGCCTCCCTTTGGGAAATGAGATCTTTTGCCGGAAATACCATTTTTGCGTAATTAGCTGCTCCAAGTTCTGCCATGTCACGACAAAGGTTTTTAAGCTCGTATAGCTCCAGTACAATACCCATTATCTACATTTCCTTTTCCGTAGTCTTTTAGCCCTCAACATTTTTCTGAAATAGTGCTGTACGCTTTCTGTATTGTACTGGTTATCTGTATAAAGTACATAGAACATCAGGAAGCACATAGCCGTAAATAGAAGTTGGTGCGAGGCTGAGAACGCAATAGCACATACCAGGCAAGTAACCCCTAAAGCACCGAATATGGAGCAACCAACCAAATTTAAAAACGTGTCCGAACTCATATCAATGTTGCATTATTGTTATTTGAATAAGTTGTTTTGCATAGCATACCGCATAAACTCAGGGAACGAGTGTACACCGACTTTTCTAAAACTGTTTTTTCGGTGATTATTAACGGTATTCAAAGAGATAAATAATTTGTCTGCTATTTCTGAATCTGATTTGCCTTCATAAAGCAGCCTCATCACTTCAAGCTGTCTATCCGATAGCTTTGAATTAAATTTGGGGGCGCAAATGATCTTATCGCTTTTACACTCGCCACGTAGAGGACACCCGACAAATTCAAAACGGAAATTCCAGTTCTCATCAATATCTATCACATTATCGTATAGACCAAAGTTGCACTTTATAAATCTCCGTACAGCCAAAAAATCACGGTAACGCTTATTTTCAGAACTCTTTGAGTAAATTTCCATTAAAGCCGTATAAGCCTCAGTATAAAATTCTCTCAGTATTTCCAAGAAAGCCTGGATAAACTCAGTATCACTTTCTCTAAGTTGCCTTTCCGCTTCACCTAAAGGACGCATAGTAACTTCGCCTTCTGGTGTGGTGTAAAATTCGATAGGTTTCATATTACGATGCTTCAGGGAATAAATACTTGGCAGGAACTTTAAACTCTTTCTCTAAAACAGATTGCGCCAACGCATCCGGCTTTTGTGTTCCAGCGATCCAACACCGCACGGTTTTTACGGACTTCTTAGTAATCTTAGCCACCTTTTCTACAAATTCAGTTTTAGGAGCTTTGATACTACTTCTTTCGGGCAAATTCTTATACATTTGCGTAAAAGTAGGATAGTCTTTTTCTGTTAATTCGCTCATTTTCATTTGAAATATTATCACTCCTATAGGTTATTTTGCCTATATTTGTGGTGTTATTACTTTTATTACGTTGCAAATATATGTAACATTGGTAATATTACCAAATAAATTTCGTAATATTTTAGTAATATTTCAAGGAATATTATCGTGCTATATTTTAAAAAGTCAATAAATGATTGATTTAAAAAGACTTAGAAAAGAAAAGGGAATCACACAGAAAGAATTAGCTCAACTTCTTTCATGTGGACAGAGCTTTATTGCCAACGTAGAGAATGGCAGAAGGGATTTACCACCCGTCAAAATTGAAATATTAGAAAGGAAATTTGGTAATATTTGCAGTTATATTACCAATAATATAGAAGAGATAAAGCCGATAGAAAATAAGCCTAAAACCATTGCGCCAAAACAACATTCACAGACTGAAAAAATGGAAGTATCTACAGATATTCTGTTTGCTGGTGCAGACGCTTTTTCCAGGCAGCTAATACAGCTAATGAACGAGAAGCTGATAGCACCCTATTCTATGATTACCGAGAAAGAAAAAGAGATAGAACGGTTAAATAGAGAAATAGGTCGCCTCGAAGCATTGTTAGAGGTAAGCAAAAAAATGAATGCCCAGCAGGAAGATGTTGCAAAATGTGCAGATGCCGTATAGTATTTGGCTTTAAACAGATTAAATATTAGAGTATGGAAGATTATAGCAAACTTGTGATAGAATTGTACAGAGAACAATTCTTGGCTTATACAGTAGGTTTACCCGTAAACGTAGATAGCATTTTCAGTGTTCAAGATTGCCTTCTTAAAGCGATTGATAAAGCAAAGGTTAATAATGAGCCTACAGATTACCTGGTGAATTTGAAAAATGAAGTTGATTTTTTGAAGTACCAAATTCTAAGATAATGAATAATGCAGAAGCTAACAGACCTATTGCAAACCGTTTCTTTGAAGCCTTTGATGCTCTTGTGGCAATGGGTAAGATAAAAAGCGTGAGAAGCTATTGTGATCCCAACGGTGTAGATAGGCGAAATATGGAGTTACTTCGTAAAGATCCTACACGAAACTTACTACAACCATTTTGGCTGGTTCCTTTGATTACTGAATATGGTGTTAGCGCAAAATGGCTTCTTACTGGAAAAGGTAAGATGTTAGAAAAATAAAGCGATACTTTAAACAGTGTCGCTTTTTCTTTTCCCCTTAACAATCCCCTATATATACTCTATTATTAATATATAATCTTCTTATTATTATATTATATATATACCCCCGTTTAAGTTTTGCTTAGGCAATTTGCTTAAGCAAAAGTGTTTTTTGTGCAAATCATCACAAAAGCCGTTTTTATTATAACAAACTTATAATCAGCTATATATTAGCGATTCAATATGCAAACATACGGACACAACAAATTTTGCTTAAGCAATTTGCTTAGGCAAATCTTCAAGCAAAAATAACATTTTGCTTACCTTTTTGCTTAGGCAAATTGCTTAACCAAATTGCTTAGGCATTTTGCTTAAGCAAAACGTAAAGCATTATACACCAACAAATTACACTTTATTGGTGTGCTGTTGTATCATCTTCATTTTGCCTAAGCAAATTGCTTAAGCAAAATAGTTTTCTTTGTACTTTTTCATTTATAGGCTCCTTAGTTTCGCTGATATTTATATTCACCAGGTTAATTACTTTCCTGTTCGCTTGATCTATAGGATCCCATGATTTTTTTATGTAGATGTCCGTTACCCTCATACTATCATCAACATGATTAAGAGAAGTATGTACGGTGTATTTATCTACTCCTGCATCATTTAAAGCTATAGTAGCCCATGAGTGCCGAGCTGCGTAAAACTCCAAATCATCTACACCAACTAACTTTCCTACTTTCTTTAACCCCTTGTTTAGAGCCGTACTGAAAGTATTTACATCTGCATACATCGTATAAAACCTGAATACCCTTTTTCCTGTAGGATCCCGATATTTATCTACAAGAGCTTGGTATTCCGGTTCTACTTTGATTGAGATTTCAGCTTTATCAATGCGCCTTTCTTTGGTTTTTATTCTTTGGTATGTAATACGTCCGTTCCTATAATCTGTACAATTATATAAGTCTATAGCATTCATGCCAATTAAACCAAAGCTCAGCAAGAACACATCTTTTGCAAAATTGAATCTATTAGTACCGGGCTGGAGTATCTTAGTATATTCCAAATTTGCAATAGCTTGTATTTGCTCAACCGTCAAAGCTCGCTTTCTCGTTGCCGGAAGTTTCGGGAAATCAATGTGAGAAAAAGGGGAATAAGGTATTCGGATAACTCCAGCATCCTCATCGTTGAACTCTTTTTTCGCTCTGTTGTATATAGCCCTCATCCTATTTAAATAGTTGTGAGTTACATACCCCCTTGTTACATTTGGCTGTTTGTTTATCCAATCAGCCCAATTTTGCAAAAACTTAGCTGTTATTTCGGATAACATAACCTTTTCCCGACCAACAAACTTAACCAATGATCTAACAGCACATATATAGGTATCTGCATTACCTCCATGTCCTGCTTCTTTCATTCGTTTTATTTCCTTCCAGGTGTAGGCTGCAATATCAAGATCAAATTTTTCATTCTCATTATCGGTAGTAATGATTCTGATAATTTGCTCCATAGTCATACTGGTTTGCCTTTCACCCCAACGATCCAAACGTTTACGATACGTCCTTATCATTTCATCAGTAAGATCTATGTAATGCTGATTTTTGATTTTAAAGGTTTTCTGGGTAATATCTTCCTTATATATAAAATAAGGTGTAGCCAGGTATCGCTTTTCTCCGTTGTGTGTTACACGTATCTTAATATTATAGGTTCCGTCCTTCTTTTTTTGATGGGCGTAAACCTCCGCTTTAAATGTTGCCATAACTTTTGTAGAATATTTGTAGAACTATTTACTGCAAAAGTACCTCACTTATGCGGATTATGCGGTAACACGATCACTACCAAAATCTGTCATTTTGTACCCCCGATGGGAATCGAACCCATATTTTCGGTTTAGGAAACCGACGTTCTATCCGTTGAACTACAAGGGCTTATGCAGATTTGCACAAATTTTCAAAGAACTATTGCCTATCATTCAAAGGATAGATTGGGCTGAAAAATCGGTTACTCTTTAGGAAACTTCTATTCTATCCGTTGAACTACAAGGCCCTTTTATGGCTACAAAGGTACTCCTTTTTGTTAAAATGGCAATATGAAAGATCGAAAAATGTCTTAAGTGGGAAGAAAATAATCCTTTCTTTGTTGTTTTGTTGTTTTTTGTCTGTTTTTTATAATCTAATAATGTTATTATTCTGCTATGAACTTTCATGTTGTTTATAAAACATGGATAAAAATAATAAATTGTAAAAATGAATCGTTTTTGCTGCTGTCATAATGATAGAAATTTATGCTTTTAAACAGGTAATTATCTCTACTTTTTCTTAGCTTGGAAATAAATAAACCTTTAATTTTGTACATTTTGATATTCAAACGTAGTTTGACAGCGGAATATTTTGTCCTTTGACAGAACTTTCCGAACTTTGCAAACAGTGAAATTTTGTAACCCTAAATAATAAGTTATGGCAGATGAAATGATAGTCAAGGAGTTGGACCAAGTGGTGGTCCGTTTCTCAGGCGACTCAGGCGATGGTATGCAGCTGGCCGGAAATATCTTTTCTAATATTTCGGCTACAGTGGGAAATGATATCAGTACATTCCCCGATTACCCGGCGGATATACGTGCCCCGCAAGGTTCGTTGACCGGTGTGTCAGGTTTCCAGGTGCATATTGGTGCGGGTAAAGTTTTTACTCCTGGTGACAAATGCGACGTATTGGTCGCAATGAATGCCGCTGCATTGAAAACACAATACAAATTTGCGAAGTCCACAGCTTGTATCATTATTGATACAGATTGTTTTCAGAAATCAGATCTGGACAAGGCGGCTTTCAAAACAGACAGTCCGATTGAAGAAATGGGTATTAAGCAGGATGTAATTGCTGCTCCTATTTCACAGATGGTGAAAGACTGTCTGGCAGATACAGGCATGGACAACAAGTCAATGTTGAAATGTCGTAATATGTTTGCTTTGGGATTGGTTTGCTGGTTGTTTAATCGTGACCTGGCGGTTGCTGAAAATTTTTTGCGCGAGAAATTTGCAAAGAAGCCGCAAATAGCTGAAGCGAATATTAAAGTGATACACGCCGGATATGATTATGGCCACAATACCCATGCGTCTGTGGATCATACTTATAAGGTGGAAACTAAGTCTAAAGTCCCCGGAAAGTATATGGATATCAGCGGAAACAAGGCTACGGCTTATGGCTTGATCGCTGCTGCCGAGAAAGCAGGCCTGCGTTTGTTCTTGGGATCTTATCCCATTACTCCGGCAACAGATATTTTACATGAGCTTTCTAAACATAAATCATTGGGAGTGACTACTGTTCAATGTGAAGATGAAATTTCAGGTTGCGCTACGGCTATCGGTGCCTCGTTTGCAGGTGCGTTGGCGGCTACTTCTACTTCGGGGCCGGGTGTTTGTCTGAAATCAGAGGCTATGAATCTGGCTGTTATTACAGAATTACCATTGGTGGTTATTAATGTACAGCGTGGCGGTCCTTCTACTGGTTTGCCTACTAAGTCTGAGCAAACAGATTTATTGCAGGCTTTGTTTGGCCGTAACGGTGAATCTCCTATGCCGGTCATTGCCGCAGCTTCTCCAACTCATTGTTTTGATGCTGCTTATGATGCTTGTAAGATTGCCTTGGAACACATGACTCCGGTGGTGTTGCTGACTGATGGTTTTGTAGCAAATGGTTCCGGCGCATGGAAATTGCCTGATCTGGCAAACTATCCGGCTATTAACCCACCCTATGTTACTCCGGAAATGAAGGATAATTATACTCCTTACAAGCGTAATACTGAAACAGGTGTCCGTTATTGGGCATTGCCGGGACAGGAAGGTTATATGCATATTTTGGGAGGCTTGGAAAAAGACAGTGATACAGGTGCTATTTCTACCGAGCCTGAAAACCATAATTTGATGTGCCGTTTGCGTGCCGAGAAGATTGCTAAAATTCCAGTGCCTGATGTTAAGGTGCAAGGCTGCGTAGAGGATGCAGATTTGTTGATAGTGGGTTTCGGTGGAACTTACGGTCATTTATATTCAGCAATGGAGGAAATGAACCATGCAGGCAAGAAGGTTGCTTTGGCACATTTTGTTCATTTGAACCCGCTGCCTCAAAATACGGCAGAAGTGCTGAAGAAATATAAGAAGGTAGTCGTGGCTGAGCAGAATCTTGGTCAGTTTGCCGGATATCTCCGTATGAAAGTGGACGGATTTGTTCCTTATCAGTTTAATGAGGTAAAAGGCCAGCCGTTCGTAGTCAGCGAGTTAGTTGATGCTTTCACTGAGATTTTAAATAAATAATAACCGTAAAGAAAGTAAAGACTATGAACGAATATACAGCAAAAGATTTCAAAAAGGGACAACCTCGTTGGTGTCCGGGTTGTGGTGACCATTTTTTCTTGGCTTCGCTGCACAAAGCGATGGCTGAATTGGGAGTGGCTCCTCATGATACTGCCGTTATTTCGGGTATCGGATGTTCCAGCCGCCTGCCTTATTACATGAATACATATGCCATGCAGACTGTGCACGGTCGTGCGGCAGCTATTTCTACAGGCTGCAAGGTGGCTAATCCAAAGATTACTGTTTGGCAGATTTCAGGGGATGGTGATGGGCTGGCTATTGGTGGAAATCACTTTATACATGCCGTTCGTCGTAATATCGACTTGAATATGATTTTGTTGAACAACCGTATATATGGTTTGACCAAAGGACAGTATTCTCCGACTTCTCCCCGTGGATTTGTTAGCAAATCATCTCCTTACGGCACTGTGGAAGATCCGTTTCATCCGGCTGAATTATGTTTTGGTGCGCGTGGACGTTTCTTTGCCCGTGCGGTAGCTACGGATGGTCCTGGTACAGTGGAGATTCTGAAAGCTGCTGCCAATCATAAAGGTGCGGCTGTATGTGAAATTCTTCAGAACTGCGTCATTTTTAATGATGGAACACACGAATCAGTATATACGAAAGAAGGTCGTTCAAAGAATGCCATTTATTTAGAACACGGTAAACCGATGTTGTTTGGTGTAGACAAAGAATACGGGCTGATGCAGGAAGGTTTCGGACTGAAAGTGGTAAAGCTTGGTGAGAATGGTGTGACGGAAAAAGATATTTTAGTGCACGATGCTCATTGTATGGATAATACTTTGCAGTTGAAACTGGCATTGATGGAAGGACCGGATTTTCCGGTTGCATTAGGGGTGATCCGTGATGTAGAGGCGCCTACTTATGATGACGCTGTTAATGCACAGATTGAAGAAGTGGCCGCAAAGAAAAAATATCATAATTTCCAGGAATTACTGATGACAAATGATATTTGGGAAGTGAAATAAGATTTTTCATCTTCCCTGTAGGGACCAGATCTACAGAACTGTTTTAAAAATTAAATGGTTAGTAATAGGCTGTGAATAATTGCCGGTTACTAACCATTTAATTTAGAATTTTAGTGTGTGCAAGCGAACACACGTGAAACTGTCTTTATAGTTTGAGCCCTAAAGTTTCTCGCCGAATGCTAAATCACCGGCATCCCCCAATCCCGGAACAATGTATTTGTGCTCGTCCAAGACAGGGTCTATGGCGGCACACCATAATGTGACATCATCGCCGGGAAAAAGTTCTGCCATATGCTTTACCCCTTGTTGGCTGGCAATGACACAGGCCATTTGCAATTTAGCGGGTTTGCCTTTGGTAAGGAAAGCTTTCCAGGCAAGTTCCATGCTTTCACCGGTGGCAAGCATGGGGTCAACGAGAAGCAAGGTCCTGTCATTCAATGAAGGGGCGGCGATGTATTCAATGTGCACATCTACAATACGGTGCTCGTCATCCTTGTAAAAACGGAATGCGGAAACGAAAGCATTGTCGGCATGGTCGAACATGTTCAGAAAACCGGTGTGCAACGGCAGTCCGGCACGGAATACCGTTGCAATCACTATTTTGTCATCGTGTGTGCTGGCCGTGGCAGTTCCCAAGGGTGTCTGTACTTGCTTTACGGAATAGGTTAGTGCTTTACTCATCTCGTATGCCATGATTTCTCCTATTCTTTCAATATTTCTGCGGAAACGCATACGGTCATTTTGAACATGTATATCGCGCAATTCCGCTACATATTGGTTTAGGAGAGAATTGCCTTCACTGAGATTGATGATTTTCATATCTATGCTTTTGTTATATTGTTGACTTTGACCTGCAAAGAAACAAATAATTTCTAGATTTGTAAAGTACGAATTGCATTTTTGTTACACAAATATAAATATTTGATTATTACGGAAATTTTTCTCTAATAACTTCTTTTTTTTAAAATAAAGCACTAATTTTGTAGCGCCTTAGACAAGGGGGTGTTGAAAAACATCTTCTCTCAGAAAATAAAGAGTAAAAATAACATTATACAATAACCAAATTAAATCATTAAAAAATGGCAAATTTAGATTTAAGCAAGTACGGTATTACCGACGTGAAGGAAGTTCTCCACAATCCTTCTTATGATGTGCTTTTCGCTGAAGAAACTAAACCGGGATTGGAAGGTTTCGAAAAAGGACAGGTTACTGAACTGGGTGCTGTAAACGTAATGACTGGTGTTTACACAGGTCGTTCTCCTAAAGATAAATTCTTCGTTAAGAATGAAGCTTCTGAAAATTCAGTAT
>ERZ857882.277-NODE-277-length-64901-cov-4.988789_pt1 | contig 64901 bp, 28 predicted proteins | sample MGYA00519697_ERZ857882 | MGnify/ENA primary metagenome ERZ857882 (study PRJEB31778, sample SAMEA3449373) | human gut metagenome | biome: human gut; feature: human-associated habitat; material: faeces | place: United Kingdom | collected 2010/2012 ...
ATGAAGCAGTGTTTGCCTGATAATCGTCCGCGTTTTCCGGGTCGAGGCGGCAGAGCGCATCGCAGAGCTTCTGGACAATCCGCATTGCATTTTTCGGTGAAGTCCAGACGTGCTCGTCCTGTTCGCCGTGGGATTCGTCTTCGTGATCGTGGGAATCCTCGTCGTGATCGTGGGAATCCTCGTCGTGGTCCGTATCCTCGTCCTCATGATCGTGTGCGTGGCCGTGGGTCTCCATTCCCTCGACCGTTTCCTCGGCAACGGTGTCGACGCAGTCCATCAGCGTGACGACTTCTTTGTTCGAGGTATCGACGGAATCGAGAATCGTTTCCACCCAGGCATCGGAATCGCCGCCGACGTAGACGAAGAGATCGCATTCGGAAACTGTGATCATATCGCCCGGTGTCGGCTCAAATGAGTGGCTTTCTGCGCCCGGGGAAAGCTGCATGTGGAGATCGCGGTGATCGCCGCCGATGGCACGCAGAAAATCGTACTGCGGAAAAATGGTCGCCACGGCGGAGAGCTTTTCGTTCTCTGTGGAATCCGCCGTCTCCTTTGCGGAACCTGCGCAGCCCGTCAGAAGAAGGAGCGCAGGAAGGAGGAGAAGGCGTAAATGTTTTCTGGAAAAAAACGTCATGATACTCCTTTCTGAAAGAAAATACGGAAGCATTGTGAAAAAGCTCCGTATCAGACCGTTCAGTAACAAATGCCGCAGGAGTGGGAAGCGGCAGACGGAGAGTGTAACCCTCCGAAAAAAGATCAGTTACCATCATATAGCAGGGGTGATTCATTTGTCAAGGAAAGACACAAAAAGCTGCGTCCGCCAGAAGCGGGGAAGCAGCTTTTTGCAGATATTTGATACGTTTTGTGAAACCGGATTACGATACCCTGCGGAACTGTGCCTGGTAGAGCTGGTAGTACGCGCCCTGTTTTGCCATCAGTTCGTCGTGGGTTCCCTGCTCGAAAATCTTTCCGTGGTCGATCACGAAAATCCGGTCCGCATTTTTAATAGTAGAAAGACGGTGCGCAATGATGAACGAGGTACGGCCCTTCAACAGGCTTTCGATTCCCTGCTGCACCTGAATTTCTGTCTGTGTGTCGATGCTGGACGTCGCCTCGTCGAGAATCAGAATCGGCGCGTCCTGCACCATCGCGCGGGCGATGGTCAGCAGCTGCTTCTGGCCCTGGGAGAGCGACGACTTGTCATCGAGCACGGTGTCATAGCCGTCCGGCAGCGAGCGGATGAAGTGGTCGAGGCCCACGGCCTTGCACGCATCCTCGATTTGCTTGTTGGTCACGCCAGGCTTGGAGTAGGCGATGTTCTCGCGCACAGTGCCACGGAACACCCACGTATCCTGCAGCACCATGGAGAACTGGTCGTGCACGTTCCAGCGCGGCACGGACTTGGTGTCCACGCCGTCAATCGAAATCGAACCGCCGGAAATCTCGTAGAAGCGCATCAGCAGGTTGACCATGGTGGTCTTGCCGGCACCGGTCGGGCCGACGATGGCGACCTTCTGACCGGCCGAGACTGAAGCGGAGAAGTCGTTGATAATCGGCTTGCCCGGCTCGTAGCCGAACTGCACGTGGCTGAATTCCACGTCGCCCTTCACTTCGTGGCCGTTGGTCCCAAGCAAAGCGGACTTGTCGGATTCGTCCTCCATCTCCGGCTCTTCAAGGAAGCCGAACACGCGCTCGGCGGCGGCCGCGCAGCGCTGCAGGTTCTGGAAGGCCTGCGCAAACTGCGAAAGCGGCTGAGTGAACAGGCGGATGTACATCATGAACGCCACAATCACGCCGAACTCGATCTGCCCGTCGAGCGCGAGCGCCGCGCCCACCACGCACACCACCACGTAGCCGAAGTTGCCCACGAAATTCATGAGCGGCATCATCAGGCCGGAGAGGAACTGCGACTTCCAGCCGGACTCGTAGAGGTCCGAGTTGTACTTCTCGAAGCGGCGGATCGAATCGGCCTCGCCGTTGTATGCCTTGACGATGAGGTGGCCGGCGTACATCTCCTCCACGTGGCCGTTGACGTCACCTAGCGCCATCTGCTGCCGGGCGAAGTACTTCTGGGAGGACTTCATGATGGCCATCATGATGATCAGGCCGATGAGGCTGGCACCGATGGCGCACAGGGTCATGATCACGTTGTTGTAGAACATCATCACCAGCGCGCCCACGAACAGCGTCACCGAGGTAATCAGCGAGCCGAGCGACTGCCCCAGCGTCTGGCCGATGGCGTCCACATCGTTGGTGATGCGGGACAGCACGTCGCCGTAGCTGACCTTGTCGAAGTATTTGAGCGGCAGTTTGTTGATTTTGACCGAGATCGATTCGCGCAGTCGCTGGGCGGTGCGCTGGGTGACGTTGGCCATCATCCAGCTTTGCACGTAGCCGAGCACGGCGTAGCCCACGTACAGGGCCACCAAAGTCCAGGCGATGTGGCCCACCGTGCCGAAATCTACCGAGTTCATCACCGGTCTGCCGTTAACGATGGCGGGCAGACCTTTGACGATCTCGTTGGTCATGTCCTTGAGCTTGTCCGGGCCGACGATCTGGCAGACGGTGCCGGCCGCGCCCAGGATGAGCGCGATGATGATGACGGGAAGATAGTTGCGGCAATAGTTCACGAGCTTGCCCATGACTTTGCCGAAATCATGGGGCTCTTCGACGGCACGCCTGCCGCCCATTGGTCCTCTTGGCATTTGTTTTACTCCTTAAAAGTCCGTATTGACCTCCCTCTGATGAAGGAGGTGGCGCGAAGCGCCGGAGGGAGAGAAGCCGTACGCGACTACCCCTCAGTCAGCTGTGCTGTTTTATTCGCTCGCTTATCAGCTCGTCTTCGCCTGGGAACAGCCCACTGGGCTGTTCCCTTTACGGCTCAGCCCCTGACATGGGGAGCTACCGCTGCCGCCCCCCCCTACGCCGTAAGCTCCGACTGGCTGAGCTGGGATTCGGCGATCTGGCGGTATACGTCGCAGTTGTCGAGCAGTTCCTTGTGCGTGCCCTGACCCACGACCTTGCCGTCGTCGAGCACGACGATGCGGTCGGCGTTCATGATGGTGCCGATGCGCTGGGCCACGATGAGCTTGGTGGAATCCTTGGCCTCGCGGGCGAGCGCGTCGCGCACTTCGCGGTCGGTCTTGAAGTCGAGCGCGGAGAACGAGTCGTCGAAAATCAGGATTTCCGGGTGACGGTACACCGCGCGCGCAATCGACAGGCGCTGCTTCTGGCCGCCGGACACGTTCGATCCGCCTTGGGCGATTGCGGCGGAATACCCGCCGTCCATGCGCGCCACGAACTCGCTGGCCTGCGCCACGTCGGCGGCGGCCCTGACGCGATTCAGCTGCTCGGCCGGTATATCGGCACCTTCCACGGCCTCGCCAGCGGCGATCAACGCGGCCTCGCGCTTGCGCCCGGCCGGGGTGGAGGTATCGGCCATCTCGACCTCCGCCGGGTCGCCCGGCTGATCGCCGTAGCTCACGTTGGAGGCCACGGTGCCCTTGAACAGCACGGACTGCTGCGGCACGTAGCCGATCTTGTCGCGCAGGGCCTTCAGGTCGTAGTCGCGCACGTCCACGCCGTCGACCAACACCTGGCCTTGGCTGGTGTCATAGAAGCGCGGCACGAGATTGATAAGAGACGACTTGCCGGAGCCGGTGGAGCCGATGAACGCCACCGTCTGGCCCTGCTCGGCGGTGAAGTTGATGCCTTCCAGCATCGCCTCGCGCGAATCCGGGTAGGTGAAGCTGACGTTGCGGAATTCCACGGTGCCCCTCTGGCCGGTTTTGGCCACGTCGGCGGCGGTTTTGGTGCCGTTCTCGACGATTGGCTCAGTGTCGAGCACCTCCATGATGCGCTGCGCGGACACGTCGGCGCGCGGCCAGAGCACGAACACCATGCTCATGAGCAGGAAGCTCATGATGACCTGCACGGAGTAGTTGGAGAACACCACCATGTTGGAGAACACGGTGAGCTTGTCCTTGAGCCCGGCGGCATCGATCAGGTAGGTACCGATCCAGTAGACGGCGAGCATCAGACCGTTCATGATGGTGTTCATCAGCGGCATCATGAACGCCATGACGCGGTTGGTGAACAGCTGGGTGTCGGTGAGGTCCTTGTTGGCCTTGGTGAATTTGGCTTCCTGGTAGTCCTCGGCGTTGTAGGCGCGCACCACACGCAGGCCGGTGAGGTTCTCGCGGGCCACGAGGTTGATGTTGTCGGTCAGGGTCTGCATGGCCTTGAATTTCGGCATGACCATGGCCATCATGACGGTGATGGACACCAGCAGGACCGCCACGGCGATGCCGGTGGCGAGCGTCCATTCGAAGCCTTCGCCGGCGATCTTGCACACGGCCCATACTGCCATGATCGGCGATTTGACGATGAGCTGCAGACCCATGGTGATGAACATCTGCACCTGCGTGACGTCGTTGGTGGAGCGGGTGATGAGGCTGGCGGTGGAGAACTTGCTCATCTCGGCTGGGCCGAAGGACTCGACCTTGCGGAATTCGAGCGAGCGCAGACGCTGGGTGAACGAGGCGGCCACGCGCGCAGCGATGTAGCCGGTGATGATGGCACACGCCGCGGATCCGAGCGAGATGAGCAGCATCTTGCCGCCCGCGATCCAAATGTCCTTCATGTGGCTGCCCGGCGTTTCGACCAGCGTGGTGATGTCTGACATATAGTCGGGCAGTTTCAGGTCGAAGTAGACCTGCCCGACGATGGTCACCAGGGCGATGAGCATCTGACCGATCTCCGCTTTGGAGAGGTATTTCATGATGCGAAGCATTGGTTTCCCCTTGTGTTGGTTGGGTTGGTTATTGGTTATTGGCGATTGGTTCTTAAGTTGGCTGGGTTATCGGTGATTATCGGTTCACGATGTCTTAATAGTTTCTATTGTTTGATTACTTACACTGTGAGATATTACGCGCACTTCTGCATGTTCGCTGTGAGCGTCCTCAATTAGCCTTGCCGATTAGTTCTCCGCGCGCTTAGCTGCCATGTGTTCAGCCACGCGCTTGTCCCGCTCCACGAATGCCTCACGCACTTGTTCAGCAGTCGGCCGAGGCTGTCCCGGATGGCAAATCGACATATATGTGGTGAACTCAGACACCAGGTCAACGAATTCGCGCGTGCGCCGCTCCCCCATTTGCGAGAAAATCCAGCAAATCGCGGAACGCATTTCCTCTATCATCCGATGAGACTGCTCGCGCCCGGAATCAGTGAGATTCACGCGAATAATGCGCCGATCCTTGGAATCAATGTCACGCGTGACCCAGCCTTTTTTCTCCAGAGACGACAGCACAGTGGAGATGCGGCCGGAACTGGCCTGCAGCGCCGATGCCAATTGCGATGGCGTTTGCGTCCCCTTCATGGACAGCTCCCGGAGCACGAACTGCTCACCATGGGCTCCACGAGTGAATTCCCTCTGCATTGTCGAACGATTGCCCCACACGCTGGCATACAGTTCACTAACTGCTTCCTGCTCAAATCCCATAAGAGCACCATCCATTCCCATTCGCCACACGGCAGAGCGCCGCAAACACCCCAAGAATATCTCACACCGTAAACAATTCATTACTAGAAACTATTTTTGGAACGCATAATGCACACACTCCACGCTCTTTGATATTCTGAAAGCCGCATAGATATTCACTTCGGGGCGTCGTCTAAGAATATTTGCTGGGCCAACGGTAGCGACGTTGGCATTGTGCTCCATGAGGTATCTGGTCGAAAAGGCGGACGAAGACAGACCAGTTGGGCGGAGCGCGCCCATACCTCAAAACCATTGCAATTATTGGCTTTGACCATTTTCGTGGAGTCACGAAAATGGTCATGAAAAACATAAGGACACACCCATGAACCGCGACGAAATCACACGCAAAACCAGCGAACTCAGCACTATCGCACACACCACCGAGGACTCCAAAGTTGAGTATTGGTATGCACGCGAGCTAATGACCTATATGGGGTACGACAGATGGGAAAACTTCAGCAAAGCTATTACACGAGCCAAGCAAGCTTGCGACAATTCCGGCGTATCCGTTGAATCCCATTTCCGTGACACTACGCGAGACGTGACTCTCGGCAGCGGTGCCACCCGCTCCATCGCGGACGTCAAGCTCACCCGATACGCCTGCTATCTCATTGCTCAAAACGGTGATCCAAAGAAAGAAGAAGTGGCACTTCTCCAGAGCTATTTTGCCGTTCAGACTCGCAAAACGGAAATCATTGAGCAACGCATGGGAGAAATCAGACGGCTCGCCGGCCGAGAGGCCCTTGCCACTGCAGAGAAGAAACTCTATCCGTATACCCAAATCACACACAACAAAACCGCACAAGTGCACATGTACACGCCCAACCACGCCGCAGAACGCCGGCAAGGATGTGATACAGGCCACAGAAAGCGTTGTACCGCCTAGGCAATGCAACAATTGTCCGCTATGCTCTGAAGGCAGATGGTGGCACGGATGCCATCCCAAAGAGGGGGTATGACCATGATTCGGGGTATGAACCTATGCAGCATCGCCGGCTGCACGCACGAAGCAGAAGAAGCGGGCATGTGCAACATGCATTTCACATCGGCGCTGGTTCACGGAGCGCTGCACTACACTGCGGGCGGACGTCCGTCGCACTGCTGAGCGCAACAACAAAGCAAAACAACCAGTAACGCTCAACGGCTTCCACATGTTCATGCTCTAATTGCATGTACTTGCAGACACAATGGCCGGTCTGAGCCAGCTGCCCTCGCATGGAGCAGCTGGCTCAGACCGGCCATTATTGTTGCTTTGTACTGTTTGCACTGTATTGCGCCTGCATTGCGCAAGCTCGGGCGCACTCGGGTGCACTCGCTGAGTGGCGTGAATCGCAGATTGCTCAATAGCAACGCAATCCACGCTACTCAGCAGTTGCCATGGTTATGCGCGGCGTTTGCGGATGACGAGCAAGGCACCAGCCGCAGCTGCCAGCACCACAACCACGACCGCAATGGCAGCCACGGCAGCACCCGTATTCGAAAGGGGCGCAGCGCCATTAGCAGCCGGCTTATTCGTGGCAGTGCTACCGGGCTTAGCAGTGTTGCCAGGATTGTTGGTATCGCCGGGCTTCTGCTCTCCAGGGCCGGGAGTGACCTCCGTGGCCGTGACCGTGACTTCGAACGTCGCGTTCACGCCACGATAAGAGACGGTGATGGTCCTCGTGCCTGCGGTGGCAGAATCAAAGCCAGTGAACTTCAGATCACCATCAGTTGGATCAATCAGCTTGCGCAGCGTTTCAGTATCGCCGACTTTGTAAATGGCGGATACCTTCACATCGGCAGCGTTGAACTTATCGCCTACCTGATAGGAATCCTTGGTCACTTCCACAGCAAGCTCAGCCAACTGAGGCAGTTCGCCGAATGTCACTGTGTAGGTTTTCGCCGTGCCATCCTCAGCAGTTACAGTCACCGTGGCCACGCCGTTGTTCTCGGCCGAAGCCTGCTCCACTTGCACCGTAGCCTTTGCGTCAGCAGCAGTCGCCTCCACCGTCGGGTAGGAAGCAGCATCTCCAGCCAGCGCACCGGCATATTTAGTGGTATCCGCGGAGAATCCGTCAACCGTCTTGCCATCCACAGTCAGATCAGCAAGATTGGCGTTACTAGACGGCTGCGGCTCTGGTGTCGCTTCACCTTCGGCGATGCGTACTTCAGCGATCTTGGCATAGTCATTGCCATCGGCGTAGGTGAAGTTGAGGCGAATGCCCTTGGTGGCGGGCAGAGCGCTCACATCGGCTTCCGTCACGGCTCCAGCAGCACCATTCACAGTGACTGCCGGCAGCGTGGCATCAGTCCACGTGGCGCTGTCTTCAGCTAGGTACGATACAGTGAAGCTCTTCGGAGCGGCCTCGCCCTTGGCCTTATCCACCGCAACGCTGAGCTTGCCCAGCTGATATGCCTTATCGAAGGTGTAGCTGAGCCACGGCGAGGTGTCGCCGGTGCCCCAGTTCGACCAGTTGGTGCTCAGGTTGTTGTCGCAAGTCAGGTCGGCCGTAGAAGCGGAGGCCCAGCTACTGGCCGGCTCATACTTCGAGGCCGCAGCGGACGAGCAGAACAACCGGGCAAGGTTGCTTTCCACAGTCACGGTGAACGTGGCGGTTACTGAAGAATCAGCGACAAGACGCACCGTCACGGTTTGCTCGCCCAATTTGGTGGTGTCGAAGCCTTCCAGCGTGTATTCGCTTGGCTCCAGCACACGCGTTTTGCCATTGGTGAGCGTGGCGGTAACCGTCACGTCCCGAAGCGCGAGCATCTGCCCCTTGGCGATAGTGGCTTCAGGGTCCTTAGCCGCGATGGACTCCACAGCAGCAGTCTGCGAACCGAACGCAGTGCCGTTGAAGGCCACGGTGAATGCGCCGGCATTGCTGTTCGACGTGGCGAAGACACCGGCATCGAGCCCGGTTGCGTCCGCACCGGTCAGCGTTACCGTAGCGACATCCTGCCATTCATCGTTCGCGGAAGCACGCCAGTAGCCTTTCAGGGTATCGGTTGCGGCGCGCTCCAGCTTGAGTTGCACTTGGTCGCCGAAGCCGGCACCAACATGCGATGTTTCCTTATCGATGTAGCCATCGGCATTGGAATCGTACTGCATGTAAATGCCGCTTGGGCTGGCAAGTAACGTGGCATATCCCTTGCCGCCGTTAGCGTCAGCAAGACCGTTACGAACCACCAGGCCGGCACGCGGATCGCCATTACCGCCCAAGTCGAGCGGCTTGACCGTGGTTTCCAACGTTTCGTTCACGTCCAGAGCATCAGGCTGGTACACCGCGCTGCCCTCGTTGCGATCCGTCCAGACACCACGATTGGCGTTGTCCGTAACGGTGAAGTCATAGGTACCGCCGGATGCGGCGACCTGGCACGCGCTGCCGCCCTTCCAATGGGCTTCCTTCCAACTTCCGGAAATCGGGTTGGAGCAGGAAACGTCGATGGTTCTGCGGAATGTGCGGCCCGGGTTGAAGTTGCTGCTCTCGGCAAGAGTGCCTGTAATGGTGTAGGTTCCCGGCACATTGAATGCGTAGGTGCTGCCGGCAGCCTTGGTCGACTTGCTGACTGCCGTACCGCCTTCCACATTCCATGTCACCTTGGTAGCAATGGTATCGTCGCCTTCCTTGACGTTGACGGTGTCCGGCAGAGTAACGGTTCCGCCCGTGTTCACGGTCTTCGGGAGATCATCGCCGGTTTCCACAGTCCAGTTGACCAGCTTGCCCTTGGCGCTACCATGGTTGCCCCAATAGCTCAGATCCCAACCGTCGGGCTCGCCTTCTTGAGCAGGATTATGCATTTCGATGGTGCCGTTCTCACCGATGGTCAGCGGCAGCCAAACATAGGTGGAATCGGCTTTACCGGAATCCCAACGGTCACCAAGGTAGATGAAGTGACCTTTCTCCTGGTCTACTGCGAGCACACTAGCCGACTGCGAACCGAATGTGGTGCCGCGGGTATCGCCCACAGACAACAGACCATCCGCGCCTTCCGGCATGTTGTTGTACCACGTGTTCTCGTTGGCATCGTCCTTTTCCACGCCACGGGTCCAGCTTCCCAGCATGGAGTCGGCGGTGTAGTAGGTCTGCTTGTTCGGGTCCCAGCCGGTTGCACCAGATGCGATGATGTTGTAACGCCCGTCATATTGGAATACGGCAGGAGCTTCCAGCGAACCATTTTGTTTGACGATTTGGAAATCTTCGCCACGCACCGGGGCATCCGTAGTACCGTCTGCAAGAATGTATGGGTACTGCCCGTCAGCAGAGTACTGCTTTTGTCCCTCGGACTGGTCCACATTCGTGGTCTTGACTACATTGGTGTAATCATCGTTAAGCTTGGCGATATACAGCGTGGCATTGGCTTCGGAAGAATACAGTACATAGGCACTGTCGTCCTTCGGATCCACGAACACAGTCATATCGCGGCTGTCACCGTTCTCACCCCAGCTGGGGTTACCTGCGGCTTCTTTCCAATTGTTCTGGTTAGGCAAACGATAGGCACCCACCATAGTGAACGGGCCCGCCGGATTGTCGGAAACAGCCACGCCCGCAAGTGCACGTGCATAGTTGGAACCGCCCGGCGTGGTGCTTCCATCGGAATGCCACCACAGCACGTATTGCTTGTTCTTCTTGTTGTAGATGATCTTCGGACGCTCGAAAATGCCCTGTACGGAATCAACCGCGCCATCACCATCCTGATCGGGGTTGGTGTTGAGGTACGGGAAGATTGCGTCGGCCTTGGCAGCGTCCACACTGCCGTCGGACTTGGTCAGGTTGTAGGCCTTGTCGAAGTAGGCGTAATCGGCATTGCTCTTATCCGTCAACTGAGATTTGCTGGTCACCGCACGCAGCGCCACACCAAGATCGGTCCAGTTGTATAGATCTGTCGACATATAAGCATGAACACCGGGGCTGTTGTCGTAACCGTTAGAACGGTCTTCGCCATACCAGTAGTAGGCGTCGCCAACCTTGACCACTTGGCCACCGTGCGCTTGGATGTGTGTGCCGCCATTATCATTGGCGTTCTTGGCATACCAATATGGCTGGAAGTAATCGCTAGCGTTCTTGCCCGGATCGGCTGTGGGCTGGAACTTGGTGTATGTCGGCACTTGGCCGATGGTAGGCAGGTAATCCACACCTGCCGCACTGGCACTTGCAGCGGCCAGCCCGCATGACAATAGCGTTGCCGCGGCGGTAATTGCCGCGATAAGAGCGCCCTTGCCCTTATTGTTTATCTTCATTGATTTGGTTCCTTGATTGATGATAACGGTTTTTTGAACAAACAGTTATGTCGCTATCCGCGAAGTCAGAAAAGGGCCGACAAATCAATATACCGATACTGAAAACTCAGTATTCAACTTGTCGGACCAATTATGCTCAAAGAGCGGAGGAACCGGCCGGCAATAGTCAATATTGCCGGCTTGTTCCTTCCACCATTACTGTGCGAGGGTGCTATGCACGCTTGCGCAGCATGAACAATGCACCCGCGGCAGCGGCCAGCAGAGCGACAGCGCCAGCGATGGCGGCAACATTGGAACCGGTGTGGGCCACCGTGTTCTTGTTGCCGTTGCCGGTGGCACCGGGCTTGTTGGTGCTGCCGGGCTTCTGTTCTTCAGGGCCAGGGGCGACTGCGTTGGCCTTGACCGTGACGTTGAAGGTCGCGGTCACACCACGGTAGGAGACGGTAATCGCCTTCTTGCCTGCGGTGGTGGAGTCGAACGAGCCAATCGCAAGCTGCGGGTCGTCAAGAGCGACCGGCACTTCCTTGGTCTTGTCGCCACTCTGGTAGACGGCAGTCACCTTCAGACCGGCGGTATCGAGCTTGTCGCCGATGGCGTACTCGGTCTTCGTGGGTCCGATCACCTTGAGCGAAGCCAAAGTGAAGGCGTTGAAGGTCACCGTGTAGGTCTTCGTCTCAGACTCGTCGGCTGAGGTCACCGTAATGGCGGCCTTGCCGCCAAGCTTGCCGTTCTCAACCGCGTCGCCAGTCACCTTGACGGCGGCGGCATTGTCGGTGGCGAAGGCCTGCAGCACTGGGTTTGCCTCGGCGTCGACCGGCAGATCAACCGTGTAGTCGGTCTTGGCCGGGTCGAAGCCTTCAACGGTTTCGCCGTCAAGACGCAGGTCGCCCAGCGTGGCATCGGATGCTGGCTGCGGGGTGAGTACCGTGCTGTCTTGTGCGAACACCTGGATCTCAGCCACGTTGATGTACACCTTGGTGTCCTGCAATGTGTTAGTCAGGCGGATGGCCTTGGCCTTTACCGGGGTGCCGAGCACGAAGTCAACGGTCGGGGTGTCGGCGGCGGTGATGCCGTCGGAGCCAGAGCCGGCATCGCCGGCCTGTATCTTCCAGCCATCCTTGGTACCGACTCCATGCCATTCGCCAGCCTCATCCTGGTATTCCAGCGTCTGGCTCTTCGGCCAAGACGCACGACCATCGTAGTAGAAGAAGGTCTTCACTTCGGTGATGGTCTGAGCTTCGTCGAAGGTGAACGTGGCGACCGGGTCCACCGTCGAGGCGGTGGAAGCCCAAGTGGACCAACCCTTTGACGTAGTGTCACCATCGATGGCCTTGGAAGCGGAGGCACCCTCCTGGAAGTTCACCGAGAAGTTCGTGCCAGAGGCCGCGGCGATGTTCTTCGCAGCACCCTGAACCGGCGTCACGAATGCCTGAATTTCGGTGGCGTTCATGTAGTCGTTGTTCACGGTGTTCACAATGCGCACCTTCGTGGCATTCACTGTGCCCTTATCGGCCTTGAACGTCACCGTCTGGCCTGCGGCAGGCTTAACATCGCTACCGAATTGCATCCACGTCTCGCCATCAGTGGTGTACTCGGCCTTGGCGGAAGCCGGAGCCTTGTCACCATACGTAATGGTCACGCTGCTAAGCTCACACTCAGAGCCGAAGTCAATCGTGGCGGTCGGGCTGGCGGAATAGTCACCAGCAGAGTTCCACGTCACCCAGGCTTCAGCTGACGTGTCACCATCGGTGAGCTTCTTCCACTGATCGCCCTTGCTGTATTCCGTCTGCTGGTTGGTCACGGTCAGGCTGGAAGCAGTGTCGGCCACATTCTCAGGCGTGGCGGCGGTGACATAGATCGTGCCCTTCAGCGCAATCGTGGTCGCGTCGTCCAGCTGGTACGTACCGGTCACGGCAATGTTGTCGCCAGCCTTGGCATCGGCGAGCTTGGTATCAAGCCCATCGAAGTTCCACGTAACCTTAGCCGCATCGCCCTCGAATGCAGGCGATGCCTTGACGTGCAGATACACCGGCGCAGCCTCAAGCGCGGCCTTCGCCTCGCTCGCACTGGTGCCGGCCAGCACTGTAGCCGATACCGGATCGGAAACGGTGAGCGCGCCAACGTAGACCGTAGCGGCGACATTGAACTCGTTGCCGTACACATCGGTGGCGGTAGCGGTGGCTTCGTAGGTGCCTTCCTTGGCCACATCGACCTTGGAAGTATCCCAGTTGGCAACCGTGGCCTTGCCTTCGCCCCAGGTGTAGTAGAGCGTGACTTCGGTCGGCAGCGCGGCCTTCTCGTTAACGGCGGTCTGCACGTTCACGGTCTTCTGGCTGGTCGGCGTTACATTGCGTAGAGTCCATGTCTGGTTGGCGGACGGCGAAGTGCCGCTCGGTGACTGCCACAAGCCAACCTTCGTGCCGACTGTGGTACCAGAGTTATCCACATCGAGGTTCGTCTTAGTCGCGGCATTGAGCAGCTGGTAGGTCGAACCATCGGAAGTGTTGAGAATCCACTTGGCAGCCGGGTCGGACTTAGCGGCCTCAACCGTTTCGTTGGAAAGCGCGTTCGTGCCATCCTTGGACACCAGCACCTTGCCTTCGGCGTTAGTAATCACATAAGCCTTGAGATCAGGGCGCTCGGAGTCGGCGGGCTGCTCGATCTGGGTAAAGGTCCAAGTCTGCTTCTTGGCGTTCTCGGCATCGGAAGCGACGTTGGCCAGGGACAGCGCGGAATCACCAGAAGTGGTATCAGCCACGGCCTTGCCGGACTGCTTACCAACGAGCTGGTAAGTGTCGCCGGTCTCGACGGCAGCATCCTTAGCGTAGCCGGTCACGCCAGTGAGCTGGATGGAGGCGATAGAACGGGCGGGCACAGTGACCGTAGCGGTCTTGGCAGCCTTGTCAATCATCACAGAGCCTTCAGCTTGCTTGACGTTGCTGGTCTTGGCGAAGACTTCCGGAGTGGCGGAATCGACACCCGCGTTCTTGTCTTCGGCAGAGGTTTCGGTGGTCAGGTAGAGCTCACCGTAAGCGTTGTCGGCAATCTCGCCGTACTTCGACAGGTCGATGACGAAGGTCTGGTCAGAGGTGCCGGAGTTGCGGTGGATGACGGTCTGTGTCTTGCCATCGTCGGAGGTGGCGGTCATGTTGTTGTCTTCATCGTTGTTGGCGATGACCTTGTCGCCCGCGTGGATGAAGTGGGTGATGGCCTTGACGCCGTTGTACTTGGCGTTTGCAATAACCGTGCACGGTTCAAGTCCATCGGTGGTACCGCCGTTGTTGTTCACGCGGCGCTCGGAGTAGAGCTTGCCGTCCATGCCAGCCACGGTGCAGTCGAAGTCGATGAGCACGGTGCCCCAGTTGGTGTTCTCACCGGCCGGATTCACATTCGAGCCCATCTGCATGTTGTAGAGGTCCTCGACCACCTGCCAGAAGGTGAAGTCCTTGGACTGCAGGCGGGTGACGTTGGAGCTGATCTTGCTCATCATGCCCAGCGCGTTGTCGAAACCGTACGGGTTGTAGGAGCCAGACTGCCAGGAGCCGTCCACCTCGCTCATCGACAGCTTCTTGCCGTCTGCCTGAGCGATATCGCGCGACTGCATCTGGTTGCTGTCGGAGTAGGCGTGAACGTTGTACTGGCCGATAAGGTCCTTGATCGCCTGCGGGTACTGGTTGTACGACTTGACGAAGTCGGCGGAGTTCGTGGCATCGGTGGCTGCGATGATGGTGTCATCATTGTCCTTGAGCGCCTCAGCGAGTGCGGTAATCGTCTGCTGCTGCTGGGCGTTGCTGACATGCATACCCTCCTGCGGCTTCTTCAGCGCGTTGGAGTATGGGGTGACGGACTTATCTTTGTCGGAGTAGTACTTATCCCAGTAGTTGTTAATGAGCTTGGTGTTGTCATCGCTCTCATCGGTGTACTTCGAAGCCATGTCGCCCGGAGTGCCCCAGTAACTGGTCTCGGACTCGTTGAACGGCTCGACCGTGTCAACGTTTGCGCCAAGGCTTTCGAGGTGCTCGACGTTCTTGGCCATGTACTGAGCGAATTTCGCAGGGTTTGCAAGATTATTGCTACCGGAGTTGCGTCCACCAGTGGCGTAACCGCTGTTGGTCAGGAACCACGGAGCGGAGTTGGCGAAGGCCTCTACGTCGGTGATGTCAGGGTTATCGCCGGTGGCACCGCGCTCAATCCACCAGTCTTGGGCGGCGGACTTGGAGAAGTCATACTGGTTGTCGTCAGTCGGGTCGAATGCCGCAACCAGCTTGTCTTTGTCGGCCTGCTTGGTGGTTACGCCATTGCCATACGTGCCGGAGCCGGTGGCGTCATCTTTCCACGTGCCAGGCACGGCAGCGCCTTGGCGCATGAATGGGTAGCCGTAGGCAACATCGGAGGCATTGCCGCCGCCCACGTTGTAGCGGGCCATGTTCAGGTCCAGTCCTTCATCACCGAAGATGGACTGGTAGAACTGTTCGCGCAGCTGTTTGCCGTATTCCACAGCCTTAGCCTTGGAAGCGTCATCGCCGAGATTGGTGGTGATGGCCGATTCCTCGCCGAGGCTGCCGGTGGCGTTGGCGAACCAAGCCAGCGAGGTGCCCCAGCCATCGAAACTGTTGGCATACCACGGGTTCGGGGTCACGGTAATGGCATCGTTATCAGCCGCATACGCAGTGCCGGCAACCGCAAACGCCCCTCCTCCCACTAGTGTTGCCGCCGCAACCATTGCAGCAAGCGATTTGCTCAGTACCTTCATTGGTCTCCTTAGTGTTCCTGCTGTCCGCCTTATACCGGAAAAATCGGCCTTTGCTTCACTGAGCCAGCCTCTTTGCCTGATACATGACCTACGTCGACTCCTTCTTTCGGCGCAGCCAAAATGTTTACGCAAACATTTTGATATGAGCGATTTTATCACAAAACCGTCACCCAGCAAACAACTTCAGAGACCACAAACGACGCACAAAGTCATGAGCCATTCGAATTGCGCTGGCCCAATCGCTACGAATCATATTTGCCGTAGCCCTTAAGTGAATCCCACTGCATCGAGATATCGCGCCCGCTATCCCTTCCGATAACGCCGACCACGCGTGTTGCCTTCAGCAATCAGCTTTCCTTGCGCAACTAAACCGTTTAGGAATTTGCGGACTGTTCTGTTATCGAGCTCTGTTATCTTGGCGAGTTCAGGTACAGTCACATAGTCAACCTCTGTCAAGCGTCGATTCATCGCCGACAGCATCGCTGCCCGCGAATCAATTTCACCCGATGCGGTTGCATCTGCTTTCTTACCATCCACACGTTCCCCGCCAATGAGCCTCGCACCCTCTTCGGCATCTTTCTCAACTACAGATCTCACGCTAGCAAAACCAGAACCATCCACGGTCTTCAGCGCAGGAACAATAGGAATCGTCGCCTCGAATATGTCACCATCGCGGAACTCAGGCTCTCGCTCAGTATATTGCCGGGACGCTCTTATCAGATTCCGCAGTCCGCTACCCAGCTGCTCGGCTATGCCGGTCTGCACAAACACATTAGCGATAATCGGATTCTTTGGCATTGGCGTGAACTCGCCCAGCTTCATTCGACCTTCAAAGAATGAGCGCGAAGCATTAACCGTCCGGATGGATTCATTATCAATGGTGACACGCGCCACCACCGGACTGGAATACTCCCGATGCATGAGGCTGTTTGCCACCAATTCACGGGCGATCATCGTACGCGGGCTCACTCGCTTATCGCCCTTTAACACAAAGCGGTCAGGCAGATTCCGCTCAGTAAATTCACGGAGTTGCTCGTACGAATCGAACAAGTTGGTCCGCACCATAAGTCGGTCATCGTATCGGTCAATATTGTCTCGCCGAACCACGGCATCAGTAATATACGCTGGGCAAACCGAGGAAATGACTTCATCCTTGCCCAAGAGCAGCACTGCAGCAAGATTAAAGCCCTCTTCGCCGGTCGTGTAATCACGATCGTATAGCTTGGCGCTGCGGAACAGTTCTTCGTCAGACATAGTTCCCCAAGGGTGCCCAGCTCGCTGAGCGACCGCCAGCTGCCGCATTCGCGCAATCAGCTCAGGACGCAAATCAAACGGAGTCACGTAACGGAAAATTCGCCGTTCGGAATAGTAGTTCTGCTTGCGAATATACATTTGACTAATCTGGATATCGCTTTCGATGTGTGTATCCACATCAGCAATGCGATCAAACACTGCGCCCTTGAACCGCACAACCGAAGAACTCGGAGCTACCCAAATACGAACAATAATCCGTTCGTCGTACTCGATATGTTCCGTTTCCACCATTGGAGCCGGTTCGAACATCTTACGATTAGACACTACGTTGACAACGTTGCGCTCTATCTCACTAACGCGCTTAGAATCGACGCCGAGCACTTGACCGTCATCGTCAACGCCAAGATAAATGCTGCCACCAGAACGATTGGCGAATGAGCATACAGTCTCAAAAGTATCCGTATGAGGCAATTCGCTGCAGCGCTTGAACTCGACCATAGATGATTCACCGGCCTGCAGCACTTGCATAAGTTCATCCTGCGTCATCGCATTCCGCCCTCCATAGCGATAATTCATACATTAGGACATGGCACTTATCGTATTTTAGCATCTAATTAGTACATTAGGACATTGTTTTATGTCCTAATGTACTAATTAGGCGGCTAATTGTACTAATAATTGCACACTGATGTACTAATCCGATGATCGAATGCACTAATTGTCCGCGCAAATGCACTAATCGGATGACCGAATGTATCAATGAGACCTATAGGCAGCCGATTGGCTGACGATCAGCCCAGTCATTGGCTATCGGCCGCTAGCCAGTCAGCCGCCAACAGCCAACAGCCACCCAACTAATAGCCGCCAGCCAATCAGCCCGTCCAATCACTCCTTGTGTTCCAGTGCGGCCTTTAAATCGCGGCTACGGTAGCGTTCGCGCAGCATCGAGAATCCACCGAAGCCCACAAGCCACACCAGGCCGGCAATCGCGGAATTGCGCGTATCGTCCGCAAGGAACAACGTCAGGTAGATGAACACGAAGAACACGATTGCCACCGTATTGAGCACCTTCCAAGCGGGCATGACGAACCCGTCCGGAATGAAATCAGCGGAGCGACGGTACTTGCGGTGTGCCATCAGCGTCAGGATGTAGATGAACAGGAACACCGCGGAGCTGGCGGACGAGAACAGCACGAACGCTCCGGACACGCCGGGGATGGCGTTGACGATCGGCGACAGCAGTATCAGCGCCGCGGACACCAGGATGGCGCGGGCCGGCACCTTGCGATCGGACACCTGACCGAGCTTGTTGAGCGTCGGGTTCGGCGACACCTCGGACAGCTGGTACAGGTGGCGGCCAGCCGAGTACAGCAGCGAGTTCAGCGCGGAAGATGCGGCGGTGATCACCACGAAGAACACCAGCGCGGACGCCCAATTCAGCCCGGCGTACTGGAACACCATAATGAACGGGGAGGCAAAGGAGCCGTCCTCGTTCGGCTTGAACGAGGTCCACGGCACGATGCACATGATGGCCACGAGCGCGCCCACGTAGAAGATGAGCACACGCACGATGATCTCGTTGACGGCTTTGGGCAGCACCTCACGAGGATTCTTGGTCTCGGAGACGGTGACGCCCACGAACTCGAGCAGCTCATAGGCGAAGAACACCATCTGGAAACTCATGAGGAAGGCCATCCAGCCGTTCGGGGCGAACGAGAAACCGGCGAACAGGTTGTCGAGTCCGGCGTGGCCCGCCGGGCTCACATGATCCACGCCATGAATCCGCGCGGCCGGGTAATGGTAGCCGATCACGATCATGACCACGGCGGTGACGATCATCGCGCCGATCAGCGTGATCTTGATCATCGAGAACCAGAATTCCACCTCGCCGAACACCTTGACGGCAATCAGGTTGATGGAGACCAGCGACACCAGGAAACACAGCTCGATCAGCCATTTCCAATGGGTCAGGTCGATGCCGAACGTGTCGAAGAAGGTGATGAAGTACGTGGAGACGGCCGTGATCTCGGTCATGCCCAGCAGCACGAGCGCGGCCCAATACGTCCAGCCGGCGAAATGCCCCCACCCGTTGCCAAGGTAACGGGTGATGAAATTGATGAAGGTGTGCTGGCTGGGGTCACGGTACATCATTTCGCCGATGGCGCGCATCAGGAAGAACATGATGACACCGACCAGAATGTACACGAAGATGATCGAGGGGCCGGTTAGCGAGATTGACTTGCCCGAGCCCAGGAACAGGCCGGTGCCGATGGTGCCGCCAATGGCGATGAACTGTACGTGGCGATTGCTCAGGCCACGCTCCATCTCGTTGGTCTGGTCCAGGCTTTCGACAGACTTGAGTTTGCCCGTAGCCTGCTGTGTACCACCATTCACATTCGTATCGGCCATACTGATTTCATTTCTCTTCTCTGCCGCCCGATTGTTACGCACCAGACGCGATACTCGTTCAAAACAAGTTCAAACTGTATCACCGAAATATGTCACGAAAACCGCTCAGCTCAAGAATACATGCGATGATACTGTAAATATTCCGCCAAAAAGTTCAATTCATCAACACCAAATTGAACTTCCACCTCTATTCCACGGACTTGAGCGAGCTGACCGGGTCTACGCGATCGAGCACTGGGTTGGTGAACAGCTGCACCAGCAGCGCGAACGCCAGCGTCGCCACCACGGCAATCGCATAGCTGTACCAGTGCACTTCCACTTCGAAATACAGCGACGGCATATTCAACGCAGCAGTCAGTAATCCGCCTATCCACCTGCCAAGCGGCAGACCAACCACCACACCCATACCGGTCAATATCATCATCTCGCGGTTCACGTAGTTGTGCACCTCGCGGTCATAGAAGCCCAGCACCTTCAGTGTGGCCATCTCGCGGATGCGTTCGGACACGTTCGTATTGGCCAACGTAAACAGCACCACCAGCGCCAGGCCGCCGGCGAGCCCCACAATCAGCGCCACCACGGCACCCATCAAATCGAACTTAAACGTGGCGGCCAGATGCGCACAGCTCACGGTCTTGAGCACCGACGATTCCTCGCCCAACCGATCCGCATATTCGGCCTGTTCGGTCTCGGAACCTTTCAGCTTGGCGAGCATCGCGTTCCACGTCAAGGTCGAGGCAGTGCCATCTCCCGAAGCCGAAGACGTCACACCGCCGGCCGCAAACTTCTGGTCGTACAGTCGCTCACTGATGTACACATCAGAGCCAATAAGATTGCGCGTCACGGCCGTGACCTGCACCTTGGCCCGGCTGCTACCGCCATTGCCCAGCGTGACGGTGTCGCCGGCATGAATATTCAGCGAGTTGGCGGCGGACTGCGATACAATCACGCCACTATCGTCCAGCGCTACAGTGCCGCCACCCGCTTTGCCGAAGATATTGGGCAGCCCAAACCATCCATCATCGCCAGCTTGTTCCAGCGTGACCATATCGTTCAAGATATTCAGCGAATCGTTGGGCACGGTCATCAGCTGCACGGTTTCGCTTTCCTGCGCCGCATTGCTCATCTCGCCACTATCCACGCGCAGATTCAGCGTTTCGGTGGTTTGGCCATCTTGTGTCACCTGCTTGCGCATCGCGGTGGCGTCATCGTCATTGGCCACGACCATCAGGTCGTACTGGTAGATCTGCTCGTATTGTTTGACGCCAATCGTGTCGACGGTGTCATTAATCGCAAATCCGCAGATAATCAACGCTGTGCAACCGGCCACGCCACCCACGGTCATAATCAAGCGCGACTTGAATCGGAAGATATTGCGCGCGGTGACTTTGCCGAGGAAGTTCAGCCGGCTCCATACCGGGCGAATCCGCTCCAGCAATATGCGAGCGCCCGCTTTCGGTGCCTTCGGCCGCATCAACGCGGCGGGCGTGTGCCGTATCTCCTCGCGACAGGCGAGCGCGGTGGCCACGCCCACGCCGACCACGAACAGCACGATGCCGGCCGAACCGTACAACCAGTCGTATTCGAGTCGCACACCGGGCAATATATACAGTCCCTCAATCACCACCAGCAGGAATGCCGGGATGCCAAGGAATCCGACCAGCAGACCGATGCCGCCGCCGACCAAGCAGGCGAGCAACGCGAACAGCAGATACCGGCTGGACACGGCGAGTCCGCCATAGCCGAGTCCAAGGTAGGTGCCGATAAGTCCGCGGTCTTCCTCGACCATGCGGGTCATGGTGGTCAGGCTCATGAGCACGGCGACCAGCAGGAACACAATCGGGAATGCGCGGCCGATGGATTCGATGGAACTGACGTCTGATTTGAGCGAGCTGAATCCGTCGATCGAAGCGCGTGTCTGCACATACCAACGTGCGTTGGCCACATCGTCGATGCGCCGTTGCTGCTTGGCGAATTCGCTTTCCGCTTCGCTTCGCTTCGCATCGAGTTCAGACTGCGCATCATCCAGTTTCGCCTTGCCGTCCGCGAGCTGTTGTTCGCCTTCTTCCAGCTGCCGCTCGCCTTCTTCGAGCTGCTGCTTGCCGCTGGCCAGTTGGGCGGCCTGCGCTTCAAGTTGCGCCGACTGGGTTTCGAGGGTTGCGGCATTCGCTTCGAGTTCCGCGGATTTGGTATTGAGCTGTGCCTCTCCTGCAGCCGCTTCCTGTTCCTTGGCGGTCAGTTGCGCGTTCTGCTGGTCCAAGGTGGATTGTGCGGGGGCAATGGTTTCGTTTAATGTGCGCTGCAAATCGGCTTTCTGCTGGGTCAGACTGTCTCGCTGCGTTTGCAGTTCCGTTTGCTTGGCGGCCAGCTGTTGCCGCAGCTCACTGATTGACGGCACTTCAGGCAGGGTAATGCCAAGGCGCGCGAGCAGTTGCTTGATGGCCTGCCATGTGGGTGAGTTGAAGTCGATATTCGGGTCAAGTTGCGCCAGTAGATTGTCGGCCTGTTGAATCATGGACAGCATCTGATCAATTTGCGCCATGCCTTGGTCGATTTGGGTAATGCCCTGTTCGATTTTCGTGCGATTGGCAGTCAGTTCCGTTTGCGCCGCATCGAGCTGTTTGCGAGCCGAGGTGAGCTGCGCTTTGCCCGATTCGAGCTGGGTGCGCGCTTCGGCTATCTGCTGGCGACCTTGCGCGATCTGTTGACGGGCCGATGCAATCTGCGCACGTCCATCGGCGAGCTGCCGTTCGCCATCGGTAATGGTTGTCCTGTTGTTCTCCAATTCGGTACGGCTATCTTGCAATGTCGTTTCGTTGGCTTCCAGCTCGGCCCAGTTGTCGTCGATCTGCTTCTGGGCTTCGTCCAGCTGCTCGTTGGCCTCGTCTTGGGCATCGTCCAGTTTGCGCTGCGCGCTGGAGACGATCTGTTGACGACGGGCTTTCTGGCGTGTGGTCTGTATCTGATGTTCGATACGGTCGGCCACGGTTTTGACGGCTTCATCGTAGGCATCGGAAAACGTGTCAAAATCGGACGCACCAGTGACGGCAACCGATATCGCAGTGTATATATTGCCGGTCACGCCGTCGCTGGGTGCAAAGAACGTATAGTCCTCGGATGAGGTGGACCGGAAGGAGGTCATGCCCGAATAGCCGTCTGGATTGTTGAGGTCGCGCGGGTCAAGTACGACGCCGGTGATGGTGAGTTTCGTGGGGAACTGCGGGGATTGCTCGGCGTCGGCGTCCGTATTGGCGGCGGACTTCGCATCGGATGCCGAGGCATTGGCGGCGACACCTACCGTATCGGCATTATTGGAATCGTCAGTCTCCGTGGCCGCTACCGATATGACGGATGAAGAGGTGTCTTGTGGCGTCACAGTAATGGTGCCGCCAATCTTGAGTCCGCTATCGTTCAGGAACTGCTGAGTCACCGCCACTTCGCCGGCCTTGTTCGGCAGTTTGCCTTGTTGCAGGTACGGCTGATCAAGCCCTTCGGTACCGATTTCCTGCATGGTCACGGTTTTCTTGGTGCCGTCCACCAACGTGGTCACCGTCTGAGAACGTTCGGGCTGCACGGTTTGCACACCGTCGATTCGGCGCAGTGCCGTTGCATCATCATCGGTCAGGCCGTATGTGGATAGCACCTGCAGGTCATGCAGTCCCTGCTGATCGTAAAAACGACCGGCCGCCAGAAAAGCATCGCGGCATCCGGCGTAGATGCCGGTCAGCACGGCCACGCCAAGCAGCGTGATGACGGCGATCGAGACGAACCTCTTCCAGCTGCGCAGCCAGCAACGCAACGTATCTTTGGCAAATACCGCAGAAACGCCCGCTCCTCGACCGCCGCTATCGTCGAGGTTCCGCCGTTTCACAGAATGTTTCACAAATCGCCTCGCTTGTTTCACGGGGCGTTTCACAGAGTGTCTTGCAGTGAGCATCGCCAATCACCTACCATTCGATATCGGCGATGGGCCGCGGCGTTGCGTTGACCTCCTCGCTGGTCACCTTGCCGGAGCGGAAGCGAATCACTTTATGAGCCATCGGTGCAAGCGCGGAATTATGCGTGATGATCATCACGGTCATGCCTTGCGTTTGGCAAATATCCTGCAGCAACTGCAGCACTTCCTTGCCGGTCTCGTAATCGAGCGCACCGGTCGGCTCATCGCACAACAACAGCTTCGGCTTTTTGGCAATCGCGCGGGCGATGGATACACGCTGTTGTTCGCCGCCGGACAGTTGCGCTGGGAAGTTCCCCATGCGCTCCCCCAACCCGACCTTGTACAAGGTTTCCACCGGGTCGAAATGGTCGGGGCAAATCTGTGAGGCAAGCTCCACGTTTTCCAGCGCGGTAAGGTTCGGCACAAGATTGTAGAACTGGAAAACGAAGCCGATGTCGTTGCGCCGGTAGGTCACCAGTCCCTTTTTCCGCAGGCCCGTAATATCGCGCCCGCCGACCACTACGCGGCCGGTTGTGGCGGTATCCATGCCGCCCAGAATGTTCAATGCCGTGGTTTTGCCGGCACCGGACTGTCCCAGAATCACGCTTAATTCGCCTTGTTCGGCGGTAAAGCTGGCCTCGTCGAGCGCGCGAATCACACTGCTACCAGAAGGATATTCCTTGACCACATGGTCGAATTCGATATACGCCATCGCACACCTCCAACGCGCTCGTGGCAGCCACCTAGCCCCATAGGCCCCGCCAAAACTTCCTGCTATACTCAAGTAAAACAACACTGTGTCGGTTCTGCAACCAACAGTTGGATTGTGGGTTGTCGGAATTTGGGGAGAAGGCCATGGCCAAAGAATTGACGGAAAGCCGCCGCACCCGCTACACGAGACGTGCCATGCAGGACGCGCTTATCGAGTTGCTGCGCAATCAGCCGCTCGGCTCCATCACCGTTAAAGCGTTGTGCGAGCGGGCCGATGTGAATCGTTCCACGTTTTACGCGCATTATGCGAGCATCGAGGAACTGCTGCACGACATTGAAGACGAAACCATGGCCTGGGTCACCACCGCACTCGAACAGCTACTCGCCCAGCCAGATTCTGCCGGCATCGAGCATGTTATTGAGCGCATCTGCCAGTACATTGCCGACAATCGCAAGCATCTGCAGGTATTGATGAGCCCGAAAGCGGATATCGGCTTCCAGCAGCAGCTGCTGGGATTGATTTACAGCCAGCGCGGCGTAGGCGAACAGTTGCAATCTTCGGCGGGTTACCCAGCCGAGGCGCAGATGCGTATGCGATTCGCCGTGTCCGGCAGCATTGGGCTTTTGCAATATTGGCTCGCCACCGATCTCGCGGCCTCTCCCGAATCGGTGTCCCACACCATCTTCACCATGTGTATGCCTGCCACGCAGTGAACACGGTGAATTCAGTGAACTCAGTGAAGCGTGCGGTTTCATAAGCATCGCTCGCTATAGCTTCGCCTGCTCACCGGCCGCGCCCACGCCCGCGCTTGCGATAGCGCACAAATAGACGATTGACCATTTCTGAGACGATACGGCGGCATAGAATAACGAACGTTGCGCATCGCGGCAAGCCCCGCGTGCGCCAAAACCCAAGAAATGTGAGAGAAGGGCACAATGAGTACTGCTGATGCGCCTAAGAAGCCGCGCGAAACCGACGACGTGCCGGTGCCGGCCACGCTGCGCAAGTCACTGAAGAACCGTCATATCCAGCTGATTGCACTGGGCGGCGCCATCGGAACCGGCCTGTTCTATGGTTCCAGCGAATCCATCGCGCTGGCCGGCCCCTCGATTCTGCTCGCCTACTTGGTTGGCGGCTTCGCAATCTTCATGATCGTGCGCGCGCTGAGCGAAATGTCCGTTGAGGATCCGAAGGCGGGCGCGTTCAGCTACTACGCCACTCGCTACTGGTCCAAGCGCGCCGGCTTCATCTCCGGTTGGAACTACTGGTTCAATTACATCCTCGTCTCGATGGTTGAGCTGTCCGTGGTGGGCAAATTCGTAAACTACTGGTTCCCGGCGATTCCGACATGGGTGTCGGCGGCCGTGTTCTTGGTGATTATCTGCGCCGCCAACCTGCTGGGCGTCTCCAAGTTCGGTGAGTTCGAGTTCTGGTTCGCCATTATCAAGATTGTGGCCGTGATCGCCATGATCGTCGGCGGCCTGGCCGTCATCATCTTCGCTCTGCCCACCGCATCCGGCATCAAAGCGAGCTTTGCCAACTGGTTCACCTTGGAAGGGGGCTTCTTCCCGAACGGTCTCATGGAGCAGACTAAGGACGGCACCTGGACCGGCCTGTTGATGGCGCTTGTCGTGGTGATGTTCAGCTTCGGCGGCACCGAGCTCATCGGCATCACCGCCGGCGAAACCGAGGACCCTCGTCGTACGATTCCCCGCGCCACCAATGACATTATCTGGCGAATTCTCGTGTTCTACATTGGCGCGCTCGGCGTAATCATGGCCGTAATACCGTGGAACACCATCGGCGGAGACGATGTTCCCAGCCCGTTCGTGCAAATCTTCGATTCCGTGGGCATCCACGCGGCCGCCGGCATCCTCAACTTCGTGTGCCTGACCGCTGTGATGAGCGTCTACAACTCCGGCCTGTACGCCAACTCCCGCATGCTGTATTCGCTGGCCAAACAAGGCAATGCACCCGCGTATCTGGGCAAGCTCAACGCTAAGGGCGTGCCGGTGGCCGGCGTGCTGACGTCCGCCGTGATCACCGCCATCGCCGTGGTCGTGGTGTTCGTGTGGCCTGAGTTCGCGTTCAACTATCTGATGTCGATTGCCACCATCGCCGGCATCATCAACTGGACGATGATCATGTTCACCGAAATGAAGTTCCGTAAGGTGGTCGCCGCGGGCGGCGCTCCCGAGGATTCCGAACTGGCCGGCAAGTCCGGCAAGGAAGCGCTCGACGCGATTCACTTCAAGCTGCCGTTCGCCAAAGTAACCCCGTGGGTGGTATTGGCGTTCTTGGCACTGGTGGTGGTGCTCATGTGCTTCTCCGCCAGCTACCGCGTCGCCGTCATCGCCGGCGTGATCTGGCTCGCCATTCTCTTCGCCGCCTACCAGATCACTCAGGCGAAGAGATAAGCCCATTACCATGTTTGGTAGGCCCCGATGGTCGGGGCCGGGTCGCCGGTTCCGGTATGACTTTCCTGCCCTGTCGTCGATGATCCGGGGGTGTTGTCGCCGGGAACGGGGACGCCCGATGACCGCTGATAGGAACCAGGCCGGCTACACGGACGCTTCAGGGGCGCATGGCGCAGGTCTCGTCGTAATGTGGGTGCGGCGCGGGCGTCCGGACTCCTCCGAGCCCGCGGCGACCGGAAAACCTTCATGACGGGAGGAACGATGATGACCCCGGACGACATCGACGTGTGGGTCGGCCTGGACGTGGGCAAGAGCGCGCACCACGCGCACGCCCTCGACCATGACGGGAACACCCTGTACGACAAGCCGTTGAAACAGGACGAGAAGGCCATCCGCACGATGCTGGGCAAGCTCTCCAAGCATGGCCGTGTGCTGCTGGTCGTGGACCAGCCCAACACCATCGGCTCCCTGCCCCTGACGGTGGCGCGGAACATGGGGATCGCGGTTGCCTACCTTCCCGGCACGGCCATGCGCAGGACCGCGCAGCTGCTGCCCGGGGACGCGAAGACCGACCGCAGGGACGCGCATGTGATCGCGTGGGCCGCGCTCAAGCTGCCCGAGACGCTCAGGGACGCGGGCCCGGATGACGAGACCCTCGCCGCCCTGAAGCTGCTCGCCGGCCACGACGAGGACCTCGCCCACGAATCCACCCGCCACGTCAACCGCCTGCGGAGCCTGCTGCTGCAGACCCACCCCGCGTTCGAACGCGCGCTCAAGGGCGAGAGAATCACGCGCGACGCGACGCTCGCGCTGCTCGAACGATACGGCGGGCCCATGGGCGTGAAACGGGCCGGGATCGAGGACGTGAAGGACTGGGCCAAGTCCAACGGGCTTCGCGCCGGCCGCATCATCGACGACATGTTCAAGGCGATCGGCGAGCAGACCGTCACCGTGCCCGGCACCCTCATGGCCGAGACCATCATCCCCTCCATCGCCCACGACATCAAGACGATCAGGGACCGGCGGCGCGAGGTCGACCGCCAGGTCGAGAAGCTCCTGGAGGACCACCCTCTTCTCACGGTCCTGACGTCGATGCCCGGGATAGGCGTCAGGACCGCAAGCAACATCCTGCTCGGCATCGGCGGCGACATCGCCAACTTCAAATCGTCCGCCCATCTGGCCGCCTACGCGGGCATATCGCCCGTCACCGGCCAATCCGGCACCAGCATCAAAGGCGAACGGCCCTCCAGGCGGGGCAACAAACGCCTCAAGAACGCGCTGTGGCAGACCGCGTTCGTCGCATCCACCAAACACCCGCCCTCCGTGGCCTATTACAAGCGCAAACGCGAACAGGGCAAACACCACAACGCCGCCATCATCTGCCTCGCGCGTCGGCGCTGCGACGTGATCTACAGCATGCTCAAAAACGGAACCCTCTACCAGGAACCAGCCCTCGTAGCCTGAACCGGGCCACACGGGAAAGGACGCCGGACGCCACCGGCAGGGCGAAGCGCGCCCACGACAGCCAACCGGAATCCCGACACGTCAACTCCCCAAGGAGTTGACAAAAACATAGGAACACCCCCCTATTGCAAAAAACTCTCACTGACTCAACGTCAGTGAGAGTTTTTTGCAAATGAGGGGTCAGATACGGCGCTTGCGCCAGATGGTCAGGGCGATACCGGCGGCGGCGAGGACCACCACGGTACCAGCCACGCCGAAGACGGCGGCACCAGTGTCGGAGATGACGGCACCCGGCTTCTTGCCATCAGCGGAGACCTTCACGAGGGCCTTGCGGGCCTCGGTCAGGTGACGAATCGCATCCTGGACCTCGGTGGAGGTGGCGTTCTCCTTGGCGAGCACCTTCTTCGCTTGGGCCAGCGCATCGGCGTAGGCCTTCCACGAATCGGCGGTGTAATCGTCCTGGTTCAGCTTCTCGGCTTCGGCCTTGGCAATGGCGTCTTCGAGCTGCTTGAGCTCTTCCTCAGTGGCCAGATCGGGATCCGGAGTCGGCGTCTCGTCGGCAACGACCTTCACGGTGAACGTGGCGGTCTTGGTCGAATCGGCCACAGACTGCACGGTCACGGTCACCTTGTCGGAGGCCTTCGAGGAGTCGAAGCCGAGCAGCTCGTACTCATCGGCGGCGAGCTCACGGGTGGTGGAGCCGCCGTTGCCATCGGCCACGGTCGCGGTGACGACCAGACCGGCAACGTCGAGCGCTTCACCAACCTTGTACTCGGCCTTGGCGGGCTGCGCGGTCACGGCGATGGAGAGGATCGTGCCTGCGGCCGGGTGCTCCGGCTCGGGCTGGCTCTCCTCCAACGCATTCTGCGCGTCGGTCAGGGCCTTGGCGGCGGCATCGACATCAGCCTGAGACAGGCCGGAGTCAAGGAAGGTCTGCTTGGCCGTCTTGGCTGCGGCGAGCGCATCCTCGAATGCCTTCCAGCTGGCCTCGGTGTAAGCAGAGCCATCGGTGCCGAGCTTGTCGGCCGCTCCAATCGCGCCATCAAGCGCCGTCGTATCGGCCATCTCAATGGACACGCCTTCGTCGGTCGGGTGAATGGTCTGCATCAGGCCGTCCGCGTCGAAGGTGATCTCGTCGATGGCGGTTTCACGGTGGTAGCCGAGGCCGGAGGTGAACACGCCGAGCGGCGTGTAGTGGCGATGGTAGGCCATGAGCCAACGGTCGTTGCCGTCCGCGTCGGTCACATGCACGTCGGACTGGTGCGCGGTACCTTGCAGGTTCTTGGAGGAATCCTTCTGCAGCAGCACACCCTTGTAGGTGATGGTGCCGTCGATGGAATCGGAGACGCCGTACCTCACATGGTAGTTCGGGGAGTTGGCGTCGTCGCACGACCAGGTCCAGTGGTACTTGCCGTCGCGGTAGGCGACGACCACGGACTCGCGGAAGCCGTTCAGACCGTTGAGCTTCTTCACCGTACCGGCCTTGATGCTCACCATGTCGTCGTTGAGTTCGGCGATGGCGGGCGAACCGTTGCCGTACAGGATGTACGACTTGCCGGTGTTCGGGTCGGTGAAGATGGACGGGTCGATGGCCTGTCCAACGGTGACGCCTTCCATCGTGCGAGTGACCAGCGGTTGGTCGGCGGCCTTGTACGGGCCGGCCGGGTTGTCGGCCACGGCGACGCCGATGGCGGATGTACCGTTCGGCAACTTCGCGCAGTAGTAGAAGTAGTACTTGCCGTTCTTCTTCTCGATGGTCGGCGCCCACGCGGAGCCCACGGACCACGGGGAGATGGCGGTGTTCTCATCGCCATCGGTGGTCGGCTGGTGGTCCTTATTGACATCGAGGATCACGCCCTCGTCGGTCCAGTTCACCAAGTCGGTGGAGCTGAACGCATGGAAGTAGTTGCCGCTCCAGCCGGAGAAGCCGTCGGTGGTCGGGTAGATCCAGAACTTGCCGTCGAAGTAGTCGATGTCCGGGTCGGCGTACTGGCCGGGCAGTACCGGGTTGTTGCCCACGGTGACCTTCTTCAGCGTCCAGGTCTGCGGCGCACCGTCGCCCAAATCAACGACCAAAGTACGGTCCTTAGCCAGGTCGGCCGTACCACCATTGGTGAACGCCTGACCATCAAGGGTGAGCTTGATGGAGTCGTCGCTACGGTTGACAGACACCTTGACGGGCACCTTGGTCGCGCCGCCACGGCGGTTGAGCACGGTGGTGACGGTCTTCGTGGACCAGTCGAGGGTGGAACGGACCTGAGAGTGGTCGTCAGTGCCACGCAGCGAGTTCGGGTCGGACGGCACAGTGCCCACAGAAATACCCTGCAGAGCAATCGGGCTGGTCTTCTCGACTTCCTGAGCAGTGAGCGCGCGGTTCCACACGTTCACATTGTCGAACGAACCCTTGAAGTATGGGTCGTTGTAGAAGGACTTGCCCAAGTAGGCCAGCAGATCGTTACCCAAATCGGTGACCTTGTTCTTGGTCGCCTTGTTCTGAGCCACCTGCGCACCGTCAGAGTACACGGTCATCACGTTGTCGTCCAACGTGACCGTGACACGATGCCATGCGCCGTTGCCAGACAACGTAGCGTTAGCCGCGTCCTCCGCACCATACGAGTTGGTGGTGATGCGGCTGGCGAGCTCGCCGGAGTTGTTGTACTTCAGGAAGTAGTACTTGGTGGAGTTCTGGCCGAAAGCGAACGTGAACTGGTTTTTATTGATCTCCGACTTGACATCCATCTGCACAGTCAGCTTGTTACGGCCATCGAACAGGCCCTTCGGGAACTCGGCGTAGGTGCCGTCAGAGCCGTCGAGCTTAAGCACCTTGCCCTTTTCGGCATCCTCGGAGACCTTGGCGTTGCCGTTGAAGGTCAAGTCGTTGCTGTTCTCAGTGGTGTCGGTACCCTTGCTGTCTTCGAAGTCATACTCGGCAATCGGACCGGAGCCGTCTTCATCGGGTGTGACTGGCTCGGTGTCCTTGTTCTTATCGAATGCCTTCAGGATTGCGTTGTACTCGGTTTCAGTGACAGGCAGGATGGTGCCGTGACGCTTCTTGAGCGAACCGAAGTTCACATCAGAGGCAAAGCCCCAATCAGCCTTATCAGTGCTGCCTAAATCGGCAGAACGGTATGGGGTGTAACCCTTACCGGCTGAGTACTGGTCCCACATCAGACCGTAGAGCATCTTCTTGCCCGCATCACTGGTCTGCACGTCATCTTCATTGTAGAAGAACAGCTCCGGGCCTTCCAGCTGCGCACCGGTCAGACCGGTACCAGTCAGGTCACCGAATGTACCGACAAGCGTCCACTGGTTCGGATCACTGTCAGTGTTGTAGTAACCATTCGCAATTGTGTCACCAGTGGTGAGCGTTGTGGCATACGGATCCTTGCTACGCTCAACACCGAGGTACGTGTCACCGGACACACGATAGTAATAGCCGTCATCGGCCTTAATCATCGTGGTATCGATAACGGACTTGACTCGGTCGATCCACTTGACAGGCGTCGTGAAGTTCACGAAATCACGCGTGGTGGAGTAGTACATATTGGTGCGATCGCCGGACTTGTTGTCCGCGTCGGAAGCAGTGGCCCAGTACACCATGTACTGCTTGTTCACATCATCCCAGTAGGCTTCCGGAGCCCAAGCCATGCCGGCTCCCGGAATCTGAGAGGCAACGTCAACGGCGCGCGGTTCGCTCCAGTTGACGAAGTCATGCGACTCCCACACGATTAGGTTGGTGCTGCCATTGGTGGTAGCGGTGGCCGCGCCCCAACCGCCACGGTTATGGATGCTCAGCTCGGTAGCGATGAGGTAGACGGCGTCGCCTTCCGGAGAGCGGACCAGATACGGGTCGCGCACGCCGTTGTCCTTACCACGAGAGTTGCCGGTCTGGCTGTTGTTCCAGCTGAGTACCGGATCGCCGGACTCGCGGGTGTCATGCCAGCTCAGGCCATCCTTGCTGGTGGCGAAGTACATCTGCTCGTCGGTAGCGCTACCTTCGGTGCCGGTGAAGTGCGCAAACAGATAGTCCGTGGTCTTCGGCTGTTCGACGGCGGCCTTGACGGTCAGCTCGAATTCCTTGGTTTCCGTGTTGCCGTCAGCATCGGTAATGGTGGCAGTGAGCGTCACCTTGGTGTCGGCTTTCTGACGAGCAACGACACCAGCTGCGATGTCACCATCTGCCGCATCGGTAATGACCTTTGCGTTGCTGGATTTCCACGTAATCGCGGAACCGTTAACCGAGCCCTTGGCCGGAAGTGTGATGTTGGAATACACATCAGTGCTGCCGTTGTTAATGGTCAGCGCATTAGCGTCGGCCTTGGCGGCATCGGACTTCGTGGAATCGTAGGCTTCCTTGATTTGGTCAGCAGTATGCGCAGAGCCGTAAATCTTGAGGTTGTCAAGTGCGCCGGTATAGTATTCGCCATTCACCCAGTTGGCCTTGCCGATCTGCAGCACGCCGCCGTCTGCGCCGAGAATATCGGTGAGCTGAGCGAAGCTCGCGCCATCAGCTGGGGCTACGGTTGCGGCCTGCTCACCGTCAATGTACAGCGTGGAAGCGGCCTCGTCGATGACCAAATCGACGTGACGCCACTGGCTGGCGAGACCATCCTTGCTCACATTGCCGGTGGTGTCGCGCTTACCAGCGTTGTTGTAACGCTCAACGTTCACCGAAGTGGTGCGATCCATCACGCCGAGGTAATGCTCTTGCTGATAGGTCTGCGCATTCGTATTCGGTGCCGCAAATACCGACCAGCCCTGATTGGTGCTGGCGGACTTGGAATCGTACGAAATCGTGACCGCATCCAGGCCCTTGAGCACGGCAGAATCGTCCGACTTAGTCACATTCAGCCAGAATCCAGAACCGAGCCGAACTGCAGCAGTGCCGTCCTTGCTGGTAGCCACTGCGGCAGCACCGTTGATGGTCGCCTTGGTGCCGGTGGTGTCATCGACAATAGTGCCAGTAGCGCCTGCAGCGACGTTGTCGAAATCAAGACTGGCGAGCAGATCGCTGTCTGCCGCTGCCTTGGCATTTGATTTCAGGGCTGCTGCCAGCGCCCGCTGCGCGGCCGATGAATCGATGGGATCCGATTCAACCGCATTTGCTGCTGGCGCCAACGCCATCAGCATCGGGACAGCTGCAAGAGCTGCCACCGCTTTCTTCCACTTACCCATGTGTCTCCTCTGATTGTGGGTTTTGGTTTTGTGTTCAGTTATGGATTGAAGATTGAAGTTATGGTGATACTAGGTGCTCCCTCTCCGTCCGCCAGAAGCCGACTGAGAGGGAGCATTTGGATCCGCTCAGGCGCGACGCTTGCGCCAGATAGTGAGAGAGATGCCGGCAACGGCGAGCACAACCACGGCACCACCAAGGCCGAGCACGGCGGCACCAGAGGACGGCAGACCGGAGTCCGCCCCCGTACCAGCGTTACCGTTATCGCCGCCTGCACCATCGCCGGAACCGTCGCCCGAACCGGGCTTACCAGGCTCGGTCTTGGCACTCACGGTCACCACGAACGACGTGGTGAGCTGATCGTTGGCCTTGAGCGTGACGGTGACGGTCTTGGTGCCCACAGCGGACATGTCCACGTCGCCGACCGTGTAGTCGGCGGCATCGAGCGTCTTCACCGTGCCGTCCGACATCGTCGCCTCGATCACAAGACCATCGACGGAGATCTGCTCGCCCACCGTGTACTTGGTCTTTGTCGGCTCGCTCTTGACGCGGATGCCGGTGATGGACGGCTCAGCCGGCGTGTCGGGCTCGCCGACGGTCACCGTAATGGTCACCGTGCGGTTGGCCGGAGCGACCTCCTGATCCTTGGTCAGCGACATGTCGAGCATGCCGTTGGCGCGCACGTTCACGGCCTTGACCCACGTATTGCGGTCCTGATCGAACAGGCCACCCGCCGCGGAACCGGAGTGAATTTCCGGGTAGGGGCGTGCGTGGTAGGCCATGACGATGTTGCCGGCCTCATCATGTGCAAGCGAGATGTGGCCGGGGCCGGCCTGCTTGCGCTCGTACGAGGCCTCATCCGCACCGTAGGCACCGGTGTAGGTGTCGTTGGTGTCGAACGACGGGAAGTCGGCCGTGGTCCAGCTCGACAGATCCTGCAGGTCGGCATTCTTGGCGGCACGCATCACGTTGGTGTTGTAATACTTATCCACCGTGGCACCCGCATAGGCAATGTAGACGTAGTCGCCATGCTCGAACATGAACGGCGCCTCTACGATTGCCTGATCAGAACCTTCAGAGTTGTCTCCGGGGGTAGGCGCATACTTGCCGTACTCGAACTGCTGGCTGGCCTGATAGATGTGCTCAAGGCTGCCATCCACCAGCGGAGTGACGCCATCGCCCATCTTTGCCTTGGCAAGGTACAGGCCTGCGCTCTTCGGGAAGAGCCAGTAGCCCTGGGCCTTGCCGTTCTCCTCGCGCTCGAAGTACGTCACGTCGAATGCGGCGCCTTCCAGCACGGTCGGCTCGCCCCAGTTTTCGGCCTCGAGGAATCCGCCATCCTTGATGGACTGCTCGTCGCCGGTGTACGGGATGAGGATGGTGTTGTTGCACCAGCCACCGTTCGTGGACGAGGCACCCCTGTGGAAGCCGGCCACAATCCACCACTTGCCGTTGATCTTGTGGAACTCCTGGGCCCAAATGAACGCGCTCCAACCGTAGAACGAGTTGGGGTACTGGTCTTCGTGGCCCGGAGTGCCGTTCTCCGGCTTGATGATGATGTGTTCCTCAGCATCCTTCAGACCGTTGATGGTCTTGGCGCGCTTGAGGCCGATGGAACGGTAGCTGTCCTTCTGGTTGTTGGTCGAATCAGTGGACTTCACCTCATAGGTGGAACCGGTGAGGTAGTAGTAGCCATCGTCTTCGTTGTAGAAGATGTCCGGATCGGCGCGAGCGTCGTTGTACATGGCCTCGGTGGTCTGCTGAACAGTGCCCTTGACCTCATACGTGCCGGCCTTTGAGGTGTCCACGGCGGCCAGATCATCGGCGTTCCAGTCGACGTTGAAGGTCTTCGTGGAGCCGTCGTTGTAGGTCATTGTGGCCTGCGTTCCGGAAACCGCTGCGGCGACGTCCTCGGCGGAAGCGCCGTTCTCCACGGTTGCGCCGCCCAGAGCCTTGACGCCGGTGTTTTGCAGATCGACATAGTTCTTGTAGAACGCATCGAATTCAGAGGAGCTCACAGCGAATGCGCGGGTCTGGCCTTCGCCGGCCCATGCGGGCAGACCTTCGGTCACGTCGCCCACACCCATCGCAACCGCGTCGGCCTTGAGCGTCTCGCCGACCGTTGCTTTGGCAGTCAGGTCGGAGAGCGTGGCCATACGGCCTTCGCCGCTCAGGCCATCGGTCCAGAAGACTTTGTAGCCCTTGGAGGCGGCATCATAGACGATGCGCGGGTTGGTGACGATGGAGTTGTCGGTCACGGTGATGGCGCGCTCGTTGGTGAACGTGGCACCGTCGCCCTTGCCATCCCACACGTAAATCGCACCGGTGGCGTTGTTCTGCGAGGAAACCACACCAAGGGTACCGTCCTCCGCACGGAAGAAAGCGGGTGAGCCCATCTGCGCATTCGGCTTGGCAGACTGCGAGCCGTCCCACTTGACCGACAGAATCGACTGCGAACGGTTCAGGGTCTCCCATTTGCTGCCATCGGCGGCCTTGGCGGCCACGTACAGCGAGTCGGCGCGACGATCGTCGTTGTAGGCGAGCGGGTCGTACTTGGCACCGTTCTGGTCGGAGCGATCGACATCCTTGACGTAGGAAGCGATTTCGCCGCCGTTGTTGAGGATTTCGGATTCGGCGGTGATGGCCTTATCCACGCCGTCGATGGTGGCGGTGAGCTTGACCTTCACGGCCTTCTCGCCGGACTTCGGCTGCGTGACCTTGCCGTCCGCGGCTACGAGCTTCGCACCGTCGCCGGTCGCGGACCAAGTAACCGTCTTGCCCAGCACAGTGCTCGGCAGGTCGCCGGTGATTTGCGCCGGGATGGCGAGCGCGGCGGCGTAGTCGGTCTTCGCGCTTTCCACGCCAAGCTCGTCGTCGCTCAGGGCCTTGCCCCAGATCTTGAGGTTGTCGAGCAGACCGGAGAAGTACTCGCCGTTGCTCCAGTTGGCCTTGCCGATCTGCAGCACGCCGCCATCAGCACCGAGGATGTCGGCGAGCTTCTGGCCGTTGTTGTTCACGGCTACCAGCTTGGAGTCGATGTACAGCTTGGCGGTTGCGCCGGAAATCACGATATCGACGTGCTTCCAGTCGGCGTTCGTCTTGGTGTATGAGACGTTGCCGGAGGAATCGCGCTTGCCGTCGTTGTTGTTGTAGCGTTCGACGGTAATACCGGTGGTCTTGTCGAGCACGCCGACGTAGTGTTCCTTGCCGTACTCCTGCTTGGTGGCGTTGGAGGCGGCGAAGAAGGTCCAGCCAGTGTTGTTGGAGGCATCGGGCTTGACGTCGTAGCTGATGGTCACGTCGTTCTTGCCCTTAAGCAGAGCGTCGCCGTTCTTGGCGGTGACGTTGAGCCAGAAGTTCTTGCTGAGCTTCGCGGCCTTGCCGTCCTTGCCGTCGGCGAGCGTGGCGGTGCCCTGCGTGGTGCCCGTCGCGTTGCCGCCGTCAAAGGTCTTATCGCCATCATCGAACGTGAAGTCGGCAAGCAGATCCGGGTCGGTCGGCTCGGTTTCGCCGGTCACGGTCACCTTAGCGGTCACGGTGATGGCGGTGGAGCTGTATAGCGTGCGGTTCTTGTTGGCGGTTTCGTTGTCGACGAAGCCACCGGTCTGCTTCCAGCTGTTGTTCGCGTTCGCACCGGAGTTGATGAGGTCGTCCTCGTCGGTCTTCGACTCGCCGGCGGCGTTCGTCCACTTCCAATGGTTCTCGTTGGCACCGATGGTGTCGACCGTGCCGGTGACGGTGTATTCGCCGGGCTTGGAGGTGTCGACGTTGGAAACGTCCCACGTCACGTCGCGCTTGGCAGTGCCGTAACCGTTGGCAAGAGTGACCTGCTGCGTCTTCGGCAGCTTGGCAGTGATGTCCGTATCGGCAGCACCCTTATCCACCGTCACATCCTCGGCCTTCAGGTCGGCGTTGTCGGAAGCCTTGGCGTCAGCCGCGCGGATCGCGTCGTACTGGGCCTTGGTGAGCGAGACCACGCCACCGTGCTTGGTGTTGGCGGTGAGGAAGTAGTCGTCGGCCTTCAGGACGCTCCACGGATTCTCGGAATCGAGGTTGTCGGCTTCGAGTAGGTTGTAGCCGTAGCGGGCACCGGAGGCGACAGATCCATAGTTGTCGACGAACATGTACCACTTGTTTTCGCCGTTGACCTTGAAACCGTTGGCACCTTCCTGCGCGCTGCCGAGCGTGTGTCCGATGTTGGTCTGGCGCAACACCCAGCCCTTGGCCGGGTCGGTCGCGTACTGGCCCTGATCGTTGGCACGCCACCAATCGGCACGATCGGTGTATTCCATGAAGATCACGCCGGAACCGGTGGTGCGGTATGTGCGGGAACCGTTCTGCAGCATCGTGGTGTCGATGGTGTTGCCACGGTTGTACTTGCTGTTAGGCACGAAGACGCCGCCAAACATGTAGGTCTCATTGGTGAAGTCCTTGGTGGCGGCCCACAGCACGTGAGTCACCTTCTTGCCGGGCTGACTGTTCTCGCCATCGTATTTGGCGGAGACAGACCAATACACAACGAATGCGCCGCCCTGCTGGTTCTTCGGGTTGTCCTTATCGGAACCGTTGAGCTGACCGTCGTCGTTGAGATCATAGAAGTTCGGCACCCACGTAGCCTCAGGAGCCCATGCCATGCCGATCTCGGAGATGGTCTTGCCGGTCACGGAATCGGTGAGCGTCTGGCTCTTGTTCGGATTGGCAGTGTACGTGTCTGCGGTGGCGGTCTCAAGCTCATTCATGTCGCTGAAGTGAATGAGGTCCTTGGACGACCACACATGCAACTTGGTGCTGTAATCAGTGGTCCATGCGGCCCACTCGGCGTTGTCCGCGCCGAACACACGCAAATCGGTGGCCAGCACGTAGTAGGTCTTCGACTCGGGGTTGTAGGCGATGAACGGATCGCGCACGCCGGTGGTGGATTCGTTGCTCACAAGAATCGGCTCGCCGCCGTTGAGCGTGTCCCACTGGGTGGCGTCATCACCGCGTGAGATGTCGAGGTAGACCTTTTCGGCGTAGCCCTTGTTGTTTTCGATGAAGTGGACCATCACGTAGCCGTAGGCGTCATCGGCCTTGACCTCGGTGACGGTGACCTTGAGCTCGGCGGTCTTGGCGGCGTCAGCTTCGGAAGCCGCTGTAATGGTGGCGGTGCCGGCCTTCACGCCGGTGACCTTGCCGTTGGCATCCACAGTAGCCACAGCCGGATTATTGGATTCCCATGTCACCGTAGGCTCAGCGCCTTCAGGGGTGACGGTTGCGGACAGGGATGCGGAGTTGCCTTCCTTGAGACTCAGCTCGCCGTCCTTCACATTGGAACCGGAGATCTCGATTGCAGTAGGCGATGCGATGCCGAGATCGGCCGCGGAAAGCGCGGAGCCATAAATCGTGAGATTGTCGAGCAAACCGGTGAAGTATTCACCGTTGCCCCAGTTGCCTTTGCCGATTTGCAGCACGCCACCTGAGCCGCCAAGAATGCTCTTGAGATCCTCGCCGTTCACGTTGCTCGCCACGAACTTCTTATCGACATAGAGCTTCGCGGTCTTGCCGGAGATGACGAGATCGACATGCTTCCAAGCATCCTTCGTACCGGTGTTCTTGTCGATGGTGGCGATGTCGGATGCGCGGCCGTTGAGATAGCGTTCCACGCGGGTCTTGTCGGTGCGGTCGAGCACACCGACGTAGGTGGGGGCGCTGCCGTTCACCGCACCGGCGGTCGGCGCGGCAAACACAGTCCACTGGCCACCGGTCGCAGCCGCCTTGCTGTCGTAGCTGATCGTCACATCATCAAGACCGTTGAGCAGTGCACTGCCATCGGACTTGGTCACGTTCAGCCAGAAACCGCTGCCGAGCTGGGCGGCCTTGCCGTTGTCGTCATCTTTTCCGTTGACGAGATCCACCGTGCCTTGCACGGTGGCCTTAGCGTCACCCTGAGCACTGGCGAATGCACCATCGTCCGGGTCGCTATTGAAATCGAAGCTGGCAATCGGGTCAGCCGTCGCTGTATTGGCCGCCGCCCTGACGTTCGCACTGGTCGTGGTCGTCTGCACCGCAGGCGTCGCGTCGTCGGCCACGGCGGTGATCGGCATGATCAACCCCGCGCCCAACGTCGACACCGCCGTCAGGCAGGCCGCCAATCGTGTAACTCTCCTCACTGAGTTTCCTTCCTTGGGTCCTTGCTTCTTTGCAATACTGTGATGGATCATCGTTGCGCCATCGCAATATTTGTTATCGAATTGTTATCGAGTGACACCCGGTCGCTCCTTTATCGACCGCTTCTCGCTCCTGCTTCCGCTTCGCCGGAGCCTCTTCGTTCGCCAGCGCGACCCACTTCCGCCCGAACGACGGCCACCGGAAATCCCTACGAACGACACCGTTCGTGAACAGGAGCACCGATGTGCAATCGCACAGGTTTCTGTAAGCACTCACAATTCTAATGTGAGCGTTCACCTAAATTTGAGCACGCTTTGAGCGACGACGCGAAAGCGGTAACGCACATGCTGATTCCTTGCCATACCTGAAATACCCGGCACCCCTCTTAAAACCGGTTTCATCTCCCCGAATGAACATTTACCCCTTCTCAGCACCCCACAACAAACAAAATCGCACATCATCTGTGTGCAATATTGGCTTGTTGAGCCGCGTGGCCTGCATGTCCGCGTTATCCAGTTCACGGGATCACGCTGGTAAATCCCGTGAACTGAAGACATGTGCAATCGCACACGCAAAAGATTGGAATCAAGCCGAACTCGATGGCCGGCCATGTGCATTTCTGTAAGTTTCTGGTTCACGGGATTTTCAGCCGAAATCCCGTGAACCAGAAACGGCTCCGTACCGAGCGTATTTCCGAGTTGTAGGGCACGCGCCCGGGTACTCGCCACTCCCAGAGCCGATCAACCACCCGAAAATGGCGGAATACCAACGGGCTCTCATCGGCCGCAACGGCCAATACTTCAGCCATTGCCCTACAACTCGGAAATACACCTCCACACGGGCCGATTTCGCGATTGGAGGCTTACGCCGCTCAGGCCTGGCGCTTGCGCTGGAGGGTCAGGGCGATGCCGGCGGCAGCGAGCGCCACGGCCACGCCGCTGAGGCCGAGTACGGCGGCACCGGTCTTAGACAGACCGAGCTTGTTGCCCGTCTTATCACCAGTAGCACCAGCGTCAATGCTCGAGCCGTCGCCCGGCTTAGTCGAATCGCTCGAGCCATCGCCCGAATCGGAACCGTCGACCTTCACCAACGCGGCCTGCGCCTTGTTCAACGCGGCGGTTGCGTCGTCGACGTCCTTCTGCGAAGCGTTCTCGTCGGCATAAACCTTCTCGGCGGAGGCCAACGCTGCGGCGAACGCCTTCCACGAGGCGGCGGTGTAGTCGGACTCGCGCAGCTGCTTGGCGGACGCGAGCGCCTTGGACAAGTCGGTCTTGTCGACCGTAACCGTGTCGTCGACCACCTTCACTGTCACGGAAACGGTCTTGGAGGCCAGCTCCTCGGAAGAGCTCATGTCGAACACCGGCATGCCGTCGGCGGCCCAGTGCACACGGCGCACGAACATGTCGCGGCCGGCAGCATTCACGGATCCGAGATTCTTCGTGGCATAGGCGTGGAACACGTAGATCTGGTTGCCATCTTCGTCCTCGCTCCACATGCCGTGACCGGTGCCGAGCTGCATCTCACCGTTGAACGGACCGGACTTCTGAATCGGGTAGTTGAGCACCGTCCAACTGGCCGGGTCGGTCAGGTCAGTACCGGAGGCATCCGCTACGGCCAGCCCAGTGGTGTATGTCTTACCCACGCCGGAACCGGAGAACATGAGGTACAGCTTGCCGTCGCGCAGGGTCACGTTCGGACCTTCGGCTATGGCGGCGTTCCACGCATACTCCGGGGTGACGATGCGCACCGGGGAGCTGGTCACATGGGCCGGGTCCTTCGGATCCATCGTGGCGATGTAGGTGGCGCCGAGCTGCTGCCAGGCGTAGTAGGACCTGCCGTCGGCATCCTGGAAATAGGTCATGTCGAGCGACATGCCCACTCCGCCGGACGCTGTGGCTGCGAGCTGCTTGTTACCGTTGAGCAGCGAGGCGTCATTGCGGTAGATCGGTGTCGGCACAGTCCAGTTATCGGGGTCGGCCGGGTCGAGGTCATGACCGTCGGCATCCTGCTTGAGCTGCATGTACACCGACTTGCCGTTGGACCATGTGTTGCCGTATCCGGCCATGAACAGAATCGTGAGCCTACCATCAATCTCATGAATTTCTGGAGCCCAGAAGCTGTGCATGATGGCATTACCCTCGGAGTCCTTGTCGCCAGCCTTGAGCAGCGACACCTCCTTGTTGTTGTAGCCGTTCGACTGAATCAGGGCATTCGGGTTGCCCGGCTCGTCGGCGAGACCGGAAATCGTGTCGGCCATGCGGAACGGCATGTGGGGCGAACCATGCTGCCAAGTGACATCACCTTGGATGTCGTTGGAAGCGATCATCAGGAACTTGGTTTCGGTGACTTCCTTGCCGTCGGCCTCATGCGTCCACTGCCACTTATACACCGATGGATCGGCGCGGTCCTCAGCGAACGGAATCTGGTATTCGGTCTGCTTGACGGTGCCGGTGACAGTGTAATCACCCACCTTCGTCAGATCTATACCCTCAGTGTTCCATGAGGAAATCGGCAGGGAGCCGGTAGAACCGTCGGAGTAAGTGAGGTCCACGTTCTTCGGCAGTTGCGCGGTCACCTCATCGATTGAGGCGCCCTTCTTGACGGTGATGTCAGTGAGATTGCTCGTGCCGGTGTTCTCAGAGCGGCCGTAACGGGTGTTGAGCGCCTTCACCGTGGCCTCGTCCACCGCGATGGTGGCACCGGAGCGGAAGTTCGCGATGCCCTGTACACCGTCGGCGGCGAGTACGCCGGACTTGGCGACGGAACCGTACAGTACGCTGCCGTGCTTGGATGTGGAGCCCTTGAGCGAATCGAACGTGGTGTACTTGGCCACGCCGTTGTCATCGGCCCAGCCGACAACATACTGCTTGCTGGCGGTGTCGTACACGGCGTACGGAGCGTTGACGCCGTTGGTCTCGCCAAGGTCGACGATGGAACCGGAGTTCTCCTGTTCGCTATAGGTGAGCAGGTCTTCGGAGGTGGCGATGAGCACGCTGGACTTCGCGGTGGAGTCACCGGTGGCGGTGCCGCGGTTGGTACGCACGGAAATCACGCCATAGGTGCCGTCGGCCATGCGGAACAGGCTCGGATCCTTGAGACTGCGATAGTCATTGCCGTCGAGGTTCTCGTTGAGCTTCTGCGCCTTCGGCGAGCGTGCGAAGAAAATGCCGTAATTCTCGTTGTACGGGGTGTACGAGCCGTCGGCGTTCTGCAGCGCGAGGTGCATGCTGTAGGCGACGTCGCCGTTGTTGGCCTCATTCTCGCCGGTGGCGTTGCGATCGTAGGCGGCGATGGTCGCGGACTTCGCGGCGGGCAGCACCTTTACGGTGAAGGCCTTGGTAATGGGCTCGATGCCGGCGAGACCGTTCTTGGAGAACTCGACGGTGATGGTACCGGTCGTGGCCTCGTCGCCATCGATGGTGATCTTGCCATCCTCGACGGCTACGTCCTTAGTGGACGTAACCGTGGCGGTAGTGCCATTCACAGCCGCCGGGAGGGCGTCTCCGGAACGCACGACGGACGGAATCACGTAGCCGGCCGCGACTTCCTTGAGCTGTTCAGCGGCAGTTTTCGTGGTCGGGTTGACCGTGACCGTGAATTCCTTCGTAGCGGTCTGGCCACGGACCGTGACGGCGGCGGTCAGCGTGACAGTCTTGGCTGCCTCGCCCTTGGCGGGCTGGTTGACCGTGCCGTCAGTCGCGATGACGCTGCTATCGGAGGACGCCCACGTCACGCCGTTCGCAGTGGGCAACGAAATGAACGGATCGTCGACCGTCGTGGGGATGATGATGCCGTTCAGCACGGAACCGGTGAGTTCACCGGCATGAATTGAGGCATCGGCAGTGCTGATCGCGGCGACCTGATCGGCGGTGAGCGCGGCATCGTATACGCGGAAGTTCGAGACCGCGCCCTTGAACAGGTTGTCGGGCCACGGCGAACGGCCGATGGTGTTGAGCGACTGGTCCTTGACGCTGGACAGTTTGGCCGGCACGGTGCCGGATGCCACCTGCGTGCCGTCGATGTACAGTTTCGCGGCGGTGCCATCAATGGTGGCGGTCACCGACAACCATTGGTCGGCCTTGGCCACGCAGGAGCTGGACTGCACGAGCGTCTCCGTACCGCCCGATTTCAGGCCGACGAGCGGGTTACGCGAACTGCCGCAGTTGAGCGTGGCGAAGAAATACTCCGTATCGGAGCTGTCGTTACCGATGTTCCACAGGAAATGGAAAGCATTGAGCATGCTGGAATCCGCTTTGACCTCCAACTGCACCGTGGCGGCGTCCTTGCCGGACAGCAGATTCGAGGGCAGCTTGACCCAGTCGCCGGTGCCGGTCTTGGCACCGCCGGAAAGGGTGAGGGCATCATCGGCCCAAAGCGAGTCGGCGGAGTTCTGTACTTCGGCCGCGCCAAGCGTAGCGTTCGGCGCACTGTTGGCCACGGTCTTGCCGTCACTTGGCTTCGTGGTGAAGTCGTAGGCGGCGATGAGATTATTGGTCGGAACGGTATCGGCCGCGACCGCCGTGGTCGCGCCGATTCCCATGCCGGCGAGCGCCATCGGCACTGCCAGCATCGCGCCGAGCAGGCGTTTGCCTATCGATGGTTTGGTTGTCATTGGTTTCCTCCTTGCGCGCGGTGATACTGCTTGTCGCGCAGCAGATCTAGATGTTGAGTGGTGAAGTTCGGTAATGGCTATTGGAGCTATGAGGCTATAGAGCCTATGCGTCCGACAGCGTCGTCGGACGAACGTGCGATACGCCCCTCTGATGGGGCCGCGCCATGAAGCAAACAATCCAGTAGGCTGCTTGCTTCACAGCTCGACTCATCCAGAAGGGGCTTGGTCTACGCTGCAAACAGTTCAGGCGCGGCGCTTGCGGAAGGCGTAGGCGGCGCCGGCGGCGGCGAGCAGTATGACCGCGGTGATACCCACACCGAACACCGAGGCGCCGGTGTTGGACAGAGCGCTGCCCGGCTTGGCGGCGGGCTTTTGCGTGCCGTCATCCTTGCCATCGGTCTTGCCGGAATCGCCGGACTTCTTGACCAGCTTGTCGGCGGCGGACTGGAGCCGAGACAGCGCCTTGTCCACTTCCTGCTGGTCGGTGGAGCTCTGCAACACCTGCTGCGCGTCGGCGAGCGCGACGGCGAAAGCATCCCAACCAGACTGGTAATCAGCCTTGTTATAGCCCTTCACCTTATCGACAAGCGCCTGCAACTTGGACTTGTCCAGCGTGGAGCCGGGCTCGGCGGCCTTGATGGTGAACGTTGCCGAGACAGTACCGGAGTACTTGCCAGCGCCGGTTACGGTCACTGTGGCGGTGCCGGGTTCGACGTTGTTCGTATAGGCCACCGTGTAGTCGGCGCCTTCCTTGAGCGTCGCGCCATCGAGTACAACGGTCACGGCCGGTTCCTTGGCAGCGCCGTCTGCGGTGAACTCGTTGGGTTCGACGGTGACGGTCGCCTTGGAGAGGTCGATGCCGTTCACAATGACGGTAGCCTCAACCGGCATACGGGAATCGTCCTGGGTGATGCCCTTGACGGTGAAGGTGCCGGTCTTGGCGTAGAAAGATGCGTCAATGGCATCCCACTCAACTGCAACGTCAGAAACGGAACCGTCCGCATGAGTCAGATGCGCGGTCTCCGGCAGCGTCGGAGCCACACCAACCGTTGTCTCGGCAGACAGCGCGTCAACGGACTTCACAGCCACAGCCGGGGCGTATGCCTCCAGCACCTTCTGGTACTGGGCGCGGGTCACGGGCAGCACGGTTCCGTGGCGCGGCTTGCCGCCATCGGAATTGGTCGGGAAGTTCGCCTCAGGCATCTTATTGCCGATAACGGTCCACTGACCGCTGGCGATATCCTCAGTCGCCATCGGCACATAGTGGTTTGGACCTTGATGATAGCTCGGCTGGTCGGCGAACAGGTAGTACTGGTAGCCGTTCGCATCGCCATCGTTGGCCTTGAATAGCGATGGACCTTCGCCGGAAGTGAAGGTTTTACCGTAACCGTTAGCCTGGCCTTTACCGATGTTCGTGGCAACTTCGCTCCATGCACTACCCTTAAGCGCATCGGCGTAGTTCTTCACGCCGGCACCACCAATTGCGGCAGTCAAATCTGTGGACTTCTCCTGACGCAAAGACATCGTGTTTTCATCTTTGTAGATGCGGTAGTAGGTATCCCCTACCTTTTGCACGGTCACATCGATGGATCCACTGCCTGCACCACCTCGGCGATCAACGTCAATCCACACTGTCGGGTCGGAGAAGTTGACGAAGTCATCGGTGGTGACGTACACCATGCGGTTGTAGGTCAGCTGCTTGCGGCTGTTCTCGTCGGTGTTGTCGTACAGGTTCGAGGCCCAATAGACCACGTACTTGCCGATTTCCTCGTCGTAGTAGGCCTCAGGCGCCCAAGTGTTGCCTGCGTAATCAGAGCTCACCTTGACGTGGCTTTGCTTGGACCAGTTGACCAGATCGTCGGACTTCCAGATCTCAATGTACTTGGAACCGTTAGCCTGTGCACCAGCAAAGCCATTCAGCCCGTTGAGGGGGGCACGACCGTCAATCTTCAGATCGGTAGCAAGCATGTAGAACTTGTCACCATCCTTGGACTTCATGATGAACGGATCGCGCAAACCCTTCTCGCCAAACTCGGAAGTGAATATCGGCGTGCCGTTGTTCAGCGTGTTCCAGTCGAGCGCATCGTTGCCCTTGGAGGCCGCGAGGCTGATTTTCTCGCCGCCCACGCCCTCGCCGGTGAAGAACGCCCACACGTAGGCCTCGTCCTTCTCTTCGGCGGCAGGCATCGGCTGAATGGTGACGGTGAAGGTCTTCGTTTCGGTGGCGGTACCGTACTTGGCAATGGCTTTGAGCGTCACAGTGACGGCATCGCTACCGGCGGCAGGGCGCTTAACAGTGACCGTTCGAGATTTGTCGTTCACGCCTTCGCCTAGTGTGGCGATATCCTTGCCACCGGTCACTTCCCACGAGATGGTCGAACCATTGTTGCCCTTGGTGGGCACGGAGAAGTTGCTACGGATGTCGTCGGAGTCCTCGATGGTGACGACGTCAAGGTCGGCCTTGGCTTGCCCGGCATCGGAGAGCTGCTTCGGCACGAGGACCGTGTAGTCGGCGGTTTTGGCGTTGTTGCCAAACGTGGCGGTGAGGATCACCTCGGCATCAGCTGCGGTTGCGGCCGGACGAGTGACTGTGGCCTTGCCGGTAGCGTTGTCAACGGCGATGGCTGCGTTGTCCGACTTCCACGCGATGCTCACGCCAGCGGCGCTGGTCGGCAGCGCGAAGTCCTCGGTAGCGGATGCGGGCACAGCGGCCTTGACAGCGGCCTCGGCCTTGTCGAGCACCTGAGCGTCATACAGCTTGGTCACGTCTGCGGCGCTGATGGCAGTGTCGTATACGGCGTAATCGTCCACGTCGAGCTTGGAGTTCGGGTCAGCGTAGGAGGACTTGCCAATGTAGGCGACGAGGCCGCCGTAATTGGTCAGGCCACCGGCCGGAATGGTGTAGGTGGCGTCTCCAACCTGCTTGCCGTTGAGGTAGAAGCTCATGGTGCTGTTGGTGCCGCTGATGACGGTGGTGTACAGAGCCAAATCGCTGGTGGCCTTGGTGCCGGTGGTGGCGGCGTTCGTCGATCCAGGGCCGACTTCGGTGCCCCACGGGCTGTTATTCGGGTCGGCCGCAGTGGCATTGGTCATTACGGATTTCGCGTAGCCACTCGGGTTGGCCGGGTTGAGCAGCCAGTAGCCGTTGGCCGGATAATTGCCGGTCTTGGCCGCGCCGATGTACGCGGCGGCGGTATTGCCGTTGCCGTAATTGTTCTTGAGCCAGATGGAGACGGTAACGTCCTTCTTACCGGCGATGGCCGTGGTCGGCACGCTAATGGTTTGCGAGCCGGTCAGGTTGATCTGGCCATTGGCCACCGTGGCGTCGCCGGATAGGGTGGCATCGCTGTTGGCCGCGCTGCCCTCGTTAGCGATGGTCTTGGACGTCAGTGCGTTATCGAATGAATAGTGGATGATCGGACTGGCATCGATTGGCGATGCGCTCTCGGCACTGGCCGTCATCGGCAGCAACAGACCAGCGAGCAGTGTTGCCATGCCGACCGTGAGTCCGGTTGCCTTTCGTATCAGCTTTCCCATGTTTCTCCTCATTGATAGGGTTGATTGTGGTTGCGCCTTCAGTTATGGAGCGAAGTTTTGTGGCCGCCCTCTGATGAGCTGAGCCGTGAAGAAAACGCCAGAGTCGTTTTTAGGCGAAGGCGAACGACAGTGAGCAAATATGAAGCCAGCTGAAAGCTGGTCCTTAATTGCGTTCGAGGTGGCCGCCGTTAGGCAGTCGGGGGAGAGACCTGCGGCGGCAGCCGCGGGATACAGAATCGGCCGAAGGCCATGCCGTTCTTTCGGTGGCTTCGCCGCGGTCTCTCCCCCAGTCAGCCTTCGGCTGACAGCCCCCCCTCGTCAGAGGGGGGCTTGGTTGCCGTAGCAGCTCAGGCGCGACGCTTGCGCCAGAGGGTTAGGGAGATGCCGGCGATGGCGAGTGCTACCACGGCACCACCCAGGCCGAGCACGGCCGTACCGGTATTGCTCAGCGCGCTGCCGGGCTTGTTGACGTTGGTCTTGTCGCCGGTGGTCGGGGTAGTCGGCTTATTGCCGTCGCCCTTATCTCCGTCACCTTCGCCCGGATTGGTCGGAGCCTTCTGCAGGGCTTCGATTGCGGTCTTAAGGTCGGCTGCGGCGGTATCGACCTCGCCCTGATTCTCAGCGGCGAGCGCGGCCTTGGCAGTCTTCAGCGCGGCGGCAAGCTTGGCCCAGGAATCGGCCGTGTAGTCGGATTCCTTGAGCGCTTCGGCGGCGGCGATCTGCTTGTTGAGCTCAGCCAAATCGACCTTGCCCTGTTCAATGCCGTCAACCGTAGTATCGGATGGATTGACCAAACCATCGGTGTAGCCGTCGTAAGCAACCGCAACAGTGCCGGAGACGCTGGCCGGAAGGGTCACAGTGGCCTTGCCTTCGGCGTCGAGCTTCACGGTCTTGGACCAGTCGCCAGCAGAGAACTTCACCGAACCGGCGAGCGTGCCCTTATCGGCGGCGGTCACCGTGGCTGTGAGCTCGCGGGTGCCGGCGTTGTACACGGCCTTGGTGGTGGAGTCAACAGCCTCGATGTGCGTCGGGTTGGCAGCGGTCCAGGACTTCGTCACCTTGAGCACAGACTCAGGCACGTTCACGAACGCACCGTGACGCACCTTGTCCGGCAGACCGCCGTTAGCACCCTGAGTGATGTAGCCCTGAGCGCCCGGCTCGGCTTTGACCGGCTTCTTTTCGTTGTTGAAGTCCGGGTAACGCTTGGTCATCGGGTTGTCCCACGTGGTCTTGGAAAGCTCGGCACCCGTGGTCATAAATGCACGGTAGGCGAAGTTGTCGGACAGCAGAATGTAGCCGTCGTCGTCCTTCGTGTTGAGTTCGTCATCCTTGTTGAGCTTGATGGTCTCTGGTCCTTCGAACGGCAGCAACGCCTGCTCGAGCAGCTGCCAACCGGTGTTCGGGTCCTGACCCGGAGATGCCTCGGTGGTCGGTGCAGTCAGCACCTTGGAACGCTCAAGGAAGATGCTCTTACCAGTGGTGATGTAATCGCCAGCGGCACCGCCCTGCTCATTCTTGGTGAATCGGTAGTAGTAGCCACCGATCTTACGCACGGTGGAATCAATGCGCGAGTAGCCGGTGTCCTGCCACATCTGCGGCTCGGTGAAGTTCACGAAGTCGCGGGTGATGGCGTAACGCACCTGAGCATAGGAGCTATTGCCGGTTTTGTCGTTCTTGACCGGAGTGGTACGGGTGTCATCAGTGAACATGCGGGAAGAGAAGAACACCACGTAAGCGTTCAGGTCATCATCCCAGTAAGCTTCCGGCGCCCAGGTCATACCGGCGTTCGGCGTGTTGATGGTGATGCCGCCGTTGCCGTCGCCGTTGGTACGGGTCCAGTTCATCATATCGGTGGACTCGTAGACCTCAACTTTCCGAGAACCGTTAACCTGGTTCTGGCTCCAGCCCATTGACGAGACCTTGAGATCAGTGGCAATCAGGTAGTACTTGTCGCCTTCGTGGGAACGCAGCACGAACATGTCACGCAAGCCACCCGTGTCTGCATCATTGGTAAGTACCGCCTGGCCATTGTTGCGAGTCTTAAACGTGAAGAAATCGTTCTTCTCAGTGGAAGCCACCCAGGCCTTTTCTCCACCGTTGCTGTCGCTCTCAAAAGTGACGGCCGCATAGCCGGTGTCAGGCGCGATGCGGGTCTTCTCCTTGACAGTGACCTCGATGGTCTTGGTGACCTTCTCACCGCCGTTGTAGGAAGCGGTGGCGGTCAGCGTAACCGGCTTGGAATCACCGTCGCCGTAGGCCGGACGATTGATGATGCCAGCACCACGATACGGGTCATCGGCACCAGTGGTCCTGTTTTCGTACTTCTCGTTAGTGGACGTAATGAGCTTCTCGTCCGAGGACTTCCACGTAATCGCCGAGCCGTTCTTGGTGCCCTTGGCGACTAGCGGCAGATTCTCGGCCGCCGGAACTTTCAGCGCAGCAATCGCGGCATCGAGGTCGGCTGCGGCGGCGTTCTGGGCGTTCATCGGCTCAACGGTGACGGGCAGTTCGGCCTTCACACCACCCAGCTCAGTGGTGGCGGTGATGGTGGCAGTACCAGCCTTGACGCCGGTTACAGTACCGTCTGCGGCGACCTTGGCCACGGACTCATCGGAGGAGGACCAGGTGACGTTCTTGCTCACGGCGTCGTCCGGAGTGACGGTGGCGGTGAGCTTGGTGGAGTCCTTCTCAATCAGGGTGAGCTTGTTGTTCACCACACCGGTACCGGAAATCGCAACGGCGGTCGGCATGGTCAGGTCAGCGCCCCTGTAGACCTTGATATCATCCATTGCACCATTCCAGTACTCATCGACGGAGTAGAACGACTTGCCGATGTAGGCGGTGGTCGCACCGAGATCGCTCATCTTGATGCCGGTGTTGGCCTTGAAAATGATCAGGGCATTGTTGCGGAACACGGCAAGGTTGGTGCCGTCCACGACAATCTTGTAATCGGCCCAGCTGTTGTCGTTGCCGGAAACGGTGACCTTGGATCCCTGTTCGTTACCCCAGTTGTTGTTGGAGATAACGCCCTTGATGGCGGTCTTGCTGTTGTAGAACATCAGGTACTTGTTGGCGTTGGCCTGATCGGTGGTGTTGGCGTCGTTCGAGCCGTCCTTGCCGACGATGAACGAGAAGAACTTGCCGCTGTTGTCGTGACGAGTCTTGGACGCGAACTCCAGAGTGAAGGAGTCGCCCGCATCCTTGAACAGCTGGTCATCGATCTGGGCGTACTGGCCATCGCCGCGCAGTGAGAGCGCCTCGTTGTTGCTGCGGTCACCGTACTGTTCGATCTTGGCGCCGTCCTTCAGCGTCAGGTTGTACTTGCCGGTCGAATCGGCAATCGCGCTGTTCGTGGTGCCGTTTTTGCCCGTGAAGTCCCAGCTGGCGAGCAGCGTCGGTTCAGCAGCCTTAGTAGTCTGCACTGTCGCGGTATCGGTTGTCTGTGGTTGGGAATCTTCCGATTCCATGGCATACGTCGTCGGAACTACTGCCACCATCGTTGATATTGCAATCAACGATGCTGCCATCTTCTTCCAATGCTTCACCGCATCTCTCCTTGTCCTTTGCCTCGACCCACTTGTCGAGTGTCTCGTTCGCCTCTACGTGAACGCAAACATTATTTGCGATGATACCATTACGGCACTGAGACTCAGTGTGCCAGATTCCTTATGTATATAAGCACTTACGGGGGGCAACCGCCCAGCCCGAACACTCCCCGTATGCCAAAAGCCCCTTTCCAAGCCAATCACTAATACCCCTCAATCGGCACCCCGCTCCGCCAGCCGCCCCAAACTGTTATTAATTTGTTATCTTTACCGCGCTTGCGTGGACAGAGAGCGCTCAGACCTCGAAGATCGCCGCATATTCGTGAGAACCCGCCTAGTCAATGAGATATGGCTTGAAGACACGCTCGGCGACGGGGATATGGAGCATCAGCATGGTGCCGTAACCAAGGATCACCAGCAGGAACAGTCCACCGGGCATGTGGAACCAGCTGGCCGCCAGCAGTGCCACGAACACGGCATCCACGATGACCAGGGCCACGGTCATCGCGATGTGGGAGATGCCGAAGATGAAGGCGTTCTTCAAGGTGCCGGCCACGGTGTTCTCGAAGCGTGCCTGAAGCGCGAACACCCATTCGAAACCGATAAGCCAGAGGATGGTCAGCGCGAATTTGATGATGAGCAGCGGCGTGATCTGCAGGACGATCCATGACCAGACCAGTGCAATCAGCGCCACCAAGAACGGCAGCCACAGCAGTGTGGCTTTGATGAAGTTGGTTTTGAATGACTTGAAGTAGTTGGAGGTTACGCCTTTGCCCTCGCCCTCGATGGAGCGGCGGCAAGCATCATGGCCGGCAGTCAGGGCCGCACCGATGGTGATGATCGGAATCGAAGTGACCAGCATCAGAATGTTGATCCATACGCCGTCAACAAGATTGCTCCACGCGCGCATGAATTTCGAGTCCGGTGCCAGCCAGTTCATCAACTACTCCTTGTACAGCTTTTGGCTCCCCTCAGGGAGGGGAGCCAAATTGTCGGGCTCAACCCTTGACCGCTCCGCCTTCGGCCCTGCAATTACGGACTCGCCTACGACGAGGCTCATCATTAGCTTCGCCGCTGTCGCGGCTCAGCCTGGAGCCTGCTGGAAGCCCACTGGGCTTCCAGCCATGGGCTGACGACGCGAGTCGTCAGCCCTTGACGGCTCCCGCCATGACACCAGAGACTATATACTTCTGGCATACCAAGTAGAAGACGATGATGGGGATGATGGCCAGCACCAGGCAGGCCATCATGGCGCCCATATCCACGGAACCGTAGCCGCCCTTGAGGTATTGCACGGCGACCGAGACGGTCTTGTACTTGCCGAGGTCGAGCGTCAGGTACGGCAGCAGGTAGTCGTTCCAGATCCACATGGCTTCGAGGATGGCCACCGAGACGATCGACGGCTTCATAATCGGCACCACGATCTGGAAGAAGATGCGCGGCACTGACGCGCCGTCGATCATGGCGGACTCCTCAAGCTCCTGCGGGATGCCCTTGATCACGCCAGTGAAGATGAACACGGCCAGACCGGCACCGAAACCGAGGTACACGATGCACAGGCCCCACGGGGTATTGAGCTTCAGCATGTCGGCGATCTTGGAGAGGGTGAACATCACCATCTGGAACGGCACGATCATATTGAACAGGAACAGGGTGTAGAGCAGCTTCGCAGCCCAGTTGTTCACGCGCACGATCCACCATGCGCACATCGAGGTGCACACCAGAATCAGCACCACCGAGCCGACGGTGATAAGCAACGTCCAGCCGAAGGAGGCGAAGAACTGCGTGGTCTCGATGCCGCGCACATAGTTCTCAAGTCCCACGAACGCCTTGCCGGCAGGCAGGGAGAACGCGTTCTTGGAGATGTACGCCTTCTGCTTGAAGGAGTTGATCAGCACCAGGACGATCGGGAAAATCCAGAACAGGGAGACAACGGCAAACAGCACGGTCCATAATGCGCCATGCTTCACAGGCTTGTTCTCGTTCATCAGGCTGCCACCTCCTTGCTCGTGGTGAGCTTGTTCTGAATCAGGGCGATGACCGCGACCAGGATGAAGAACAGCACGGCCTTCGCCTGGCCGACGCCTTCCCAGCCCATACGGCCGTAGAAGGTGCGGGTGATGTTCAGCGCCAGACCTTCAGACATGTTGCTCGGCGCACCGTTGGTCAATGCGAGGTTCTGATCGTAGAGCTTGAAACCGTTGGTCACGGTCAGGAAGGAGCACACGGTGATGGACGGCATCATCAGCGGGATGATGATGCGGAACATGGTCTGCCGTCCGTTGGCGCCGTCCACGGCCGCGGCCTCCAGCACATCGGTGGGCAGGGCTTGCAGGCCGGCGATGTAGATGATCATCATGTAGCCGATCTGCTGCCAGCACACCAGGATGACCAAGCCCCAGAACCCGTAGGACGCCTTATAGGTCAGGGCGCGGCCCCAGTGGGCTAGTACGCCGTTCAGGAGCAGCAGCCAGATGTAGCCCAGGATGATGCCGCCGATAAGGTTCGGCATGAAGAATACCGAGCGGAACAGCGTGGAGCCCTTGATCGCCTTGGTCAGCATGTAGGCGATGGCGAAGGCGATCACGTTGATCACGATGGTGGTCACGATGGTGAACGCGGTGGAGAAGCCGAGCGCGTGCAGGAATTCCTTGTCTTTCAACGCTTTGCCATAGTTCTTAAGCCCCACCCATTCACCGTCGGTAACGGTGGTGAATTCGCAGAAGCTTAAGTAGACGCCCATGATGAAGGGCACCAGGAACCCGATGATGAATGCGGCGAATGTGGGGAGCGCGAACAGCGCCCACCATCTGCGTATCGCCTTGCCAGCCATGCTGATCATGACTTTTCCTCCTCCTTGAGTCCGCTGCGTTGTGACACTGCATCGTGCGCCGGCTGCGGAGTTCAACTCAATGCGAGCTTGCCGATCGAGAACCGCATGCACGGCCTGTTCTCGTTCAAGCCTATGTTCATAGTAAACGTCGAATCATTATATGTCAAACGTTGTCATTTTAGGCGTTTCAAGTTCGAGCACACTCCGGCTCCAGCAATCTTCTTTCACCTAAGATAATGGCTATATAAAGCCAATCTAACGCCGACATAGACACTTTGCAAACGTTTGTAATACAATCGTTGTCATCGCCGCAGATCAATCAATCAGCATGTACACTGGAGTCAGTTGTGCATGTGTATTGCGATTTTCCATTCAACGCAAGGGGGCTGCAATGGCTACGAGCATTCAGGATGTCGCCCGCGAGGCCGGCGTCTCCATCTCCACCGTCTCACGTTCCTTCACCAGGCCGGATCTGGTGTCGGCCAAGACCCGCGAGCGCGTGCTCGCCATCGCCGACAAACTCAATTTCTCACTCTCCCGCTCGGCTGCGGCCCTGAAATCCGGCCGCTCCCTGCGCATCGCAGTACTGATGAGCGGCCATATCCGCCTGTGGTTCACCGCCTCGGTCATCGAGGGGCTCAACGAGGTGCTGCACACGCAGGGCTACGATATTTCGGTATTCCAGATTTCCAGCATCGAGGAGCGCAAGGAATTCTTCGAGATGTTGCCGGTACGCCGTAACGCCGATGCCGTGATTGTGGCGTCTTTCGATATCGACAACAACGAAATCGCGCAACTGGCTTCGGTCGGCGTGCCGATCGTCGGCATCAATTCAGTCGAACCCGAAGCCCGCGGCTTTACCGCCGCCGTCAATATCGACGATGTGCAGGGCTCCACGCTGGCCGCCCGCCATCTTATCAATCTCGGACATCGCCGCATCACCTACATCAGCACCAATCGCGAGGTGTCGCTGAGCTTCTCCGTGCAAAGCCGATTCGACTCATTCACCGCCTGCTGCCGCAGGGAAGGCATCGAGCCGCAGGTTATCGTCTGCAAGGTCGATGACGATGGACGTTATGAAATCAGCGACGTGGTCAACCAACTCATAAGCCAAGACGAGATGCCCACCGCCATCGCATGCCAAGAGGATGGCATTGCTTTGCCGCTTATGTTCCAGCTGGAGCGCAATGGATTCTCCGTGCCCGGCGACGTCTCGTTGATCGGCTACGACGATAGTTTCTACACCGGCGATATCGGCCTGACCACCATCCGCCAGGATCCGGTGGAAATGGCCCGCGTGGCAGCCCGCATGACGCTCGATCTCATTGACGAAAAGCCGATTGAGCAACCCTACATCGTGTTCCCGGCCCAGCTGAAGGTCCGCTCCTCCACCTCCCGCGTTAAGTAGGCTCACACAACAAAGCCCACCATGGAAAAAGTGTGAGGCAACCGCACAGTAACGCTCAATCGCACATTGTGGGAAATGGCGAAAAATCGCCAATCTATGGACACACAGTGTGTGATTGAGCGGGTGCGTGCCTCACACTTTTTTGCGGCGGACGATTTTGTGCGAGACTCAGCAATACAAAGCGGCGCCCCCGGAGAAGGAAATGGCAGGGGCGCCGCGGATTGTTACTTATCGGCTATGGGACTCTATGAGACTCAGTGCGAAGCCTCGTATTCGGAAGCCCAACCGTCCACGAAGGCGGTCTTGACGGCATCCCACTTGCCGGTGCCCTGCGCGTACTCAAGCAGTGCCTGGCCGACCTTGTTCTTCCACTCTTCGGACGGCATCATGGTGAAGTTCCAAGAAACCTGGGTCTTGCCGGACTTCTGATCCTCAACAGCGGCTTCAGTCAGCGGGTTGTCAAACTTGACATCATCGAAGGTCTTGAACGGGGTGGTGAAGCCCATGTCCTGAGAGATGGCCTTCTTGCCGGTGTCGGAGGTGATCACCCAAGACAGGAAGTCCTCGGTGGCCTTCTTGTCGGCGTCGGAGGCCTTGTCGTTGATGCACCAGTAGTTCTCGGAACCAGTGGCCAAGCCCTGCTTCTCTTCACCCTTGACACCGGTGTAGATTGGCATCATGCCCACGGATTCGGCCTTCATGCCGGCCTTCTGCAGGTCGGTCCAGGCCCAGGTACCGTTCTGGTAGAAGGCGGCCTCGCCGAGCGCGAACTCGGAGTTCGCATCATCTCCGGTCTTGGCGCTCAGCTGGGTGGGGTCGGTGGTGGAGTCGGCGATGTACAGGTCGAAGATCTTCTTGTAGTTCGGCAGGTAGGTGCCCTTGATCTTGGCCGGCTGCTCGGTGACGTTGTCATCCTTGAACTCGTAGTAAAGCGGCAGATTGGCCAGGTGGGTCTTGAAGCGCCAGTCGGAGCTGGAGTCGAAGCCGGCGGAGGTGAACGCGCCCTTGATGCCGAGCTCGTCCTTGCGGGCCTGCATGTCGTCGGCCACGGCCTTCAGGGTGTCGAAGTTGTCGATTTCGTCCATGGACGTGGCCTTGGCGCCATCCAGCGCGAAGTACTTGTTGAGGATGTCCTTGTTGTAGATCAGGCCGTAGGTTTCCATCACGTACGGCACGCCGACCACCTTGTCGCCATCCTTCAGGGCCACATCCTGGTTGGCGAGCTCCTTGTACACATCCGTATTGGACATATCGGCGGTGTACTTCTTCCAGTTCTGGTAGCCGACCGGGCCGTTGACCTGGAACAAGGTCGGGGCTTCGGTTTTGGCGATTTCGGACTTCAGGGTCTGCTCGTAGGTACCGGAGGCCGCGGTCTGCACCTTGACCTCAACGCCCTTTTCCTTGGTGTATTCCTTGGCCAGAGCGGTCCACTGATCAGCCGCTTCCGGCTTGAAATTCAGGTAGTAGACCTTGCCCTTGGCGTCATCGCCGGAGGTCGAGCTTCCGCAGGCCGCCAAAGCGCCGAGGGACATCGCAGCGACAGCCGCCATCGCGACTGCTGACTTGACTGTACGATTCATCATCGAACCTTTCTCTTTCATCGTCGACCCGGCCGTCCCCGGTCAGGACAGGTACGCTAGCACGCACCTTTACGACTATCGACATGCACTATTGTGCAACGGTTTGCTTCTTTTTGCAAACGATAGCAATATCAGCGCGTCATAAATCATCATTTTCAGGCCATTGTCAACAAATATCCCATTAATTCAGTCATTTTTGCCTCATTATCGCAATGCAAGCGTTCGCAATCATGAGAGCGCTAACATATCTTTCATGGCAATCGATTGCCACTTATACCCATCAAAAAAAACAACACGCCGACGCTATCGTTTGCAAATCATTTATCGACATACCGCAATTCCCGCCACAAACAATAAAGGCCCGCCCGCAGTAGCGGGCAGGCCAGCGCAATCGCAGCGCAACCGGGGCTAGGCGTTCCACCGTTCGATGACGTTATCTCCCTTATAGACGCTGAGCACCGAGTAGTGCGCCGTATCCAAACGCAGCAACCGTGCGAAATGCGGGTCCACGCCCAGCCATTGCGAGGTGAGGATGCGCAGGATGTGCGCATGAGCCACCAACAGCACATTATGGCCGTCTTTCAGCAGCGGCGTAATCTCGTCGATGGCGCTCTTGGCGCGTGCCGCCGCTTCTTCCAGCGTCTCGCCAGGCCCGGCATGGACCGGCACCTGTTCGCCCGAAGGCAAGGTCTCGACCCAGTCGCCCTCCAGCGTGGGCGTCAGCGAGCGCGGCCCGTCACGCCACACATCCCATTCAAAACCGCTGGCCTCACTCACCTGCTGGCGCGTACGCCCCTCGGCTCGGCCGTAATCCCATTCAGCGATGCCGTCCAACACACCGTGGTCCGCAAAACCAGCCAATTCAGCGGTTTGGCACGCCCGCTTCAGCGGACTGGAAAACACACAGCTCTGGCTGAATCCTTCGGGGAAGGCCTCGCGCAGGCGCCTTCCGGCATCCGCTGCCTGCTGCTCGCCGACCGCGGTCAACGGGATGTCCGTGCGCCCGGTATGCTGCCCGGATTCGCTCCACACGGTCTGGCCGTGGCGCAGCAACACCAAAAATCCATTGCCGCCACGAGAGTTCTCGACGGCAACGGTGCCGTTCACGTTCTGTTCGCTCATGCCTCCACTCTAGTCTGCGCTCGTTCATGACTCCACCATTAACGCCCATCTTTTGCGCTGAGATGATTGAGATGCTATTAGACTGAGAGTCATGAGCGACGAAACGAACACCGACTTCCCCTCCAGCGCCGACCGCGCGGTCGACAGCCTGCACCGCATCGACGAGAAGGTCAACAGGCTGCGCGAGGACCGGCTCAACGACCCTGATTCTCTGGGCGACAAGCTCATCAAGTCGGCAGTCCCAGCGCTGGCAGGCTTGGTTGCCGGCAAAGCATTCCAGATGATATGGGACAAGGGCACAAGCAAACGCAATCTGCGCAAGGGACTGGCGGCAGACGCGCCGCAAAGTCTGGCAATGAGTCTGGCATTCGCCGCCGTTTCGGCCGCACTCGGCGCAGTGGTTTCGCAGCTGTCGGATCGGGGCTCCAAGGCGTTCGTCGACCACCGCCATCGCAAGCCCAGCCGCTAATCCCCCGGTTGGATGATGGTTTCTGTTGGCTGACTGATGACTCATCGCTGGAATTTCGTCAAGGAACCATCAGTCAATCGACAGGAACCATCAGTCCAGCACAGTTCCGCCACACAATATCGGCATTTCACTGTGAGGTAATCCACCGTGACGTCCGGCGTCTGCCGTGCGACAATAAAGCCATGGTTACCAACGCAACAATCGAGGCTCTTCTGGGCCGCCGCTCCATCCGTAAGTTCAAGGACGAGGCCATCGACGACGATACCCGCGCCACGCTCGAAACCGTCGCCCAACATGCCGCGTCCAGCCAGTTCCTTAACGACTGGTCCGCCATCCGTATCACCGACCCGGCCACCAAAGCCAAGCTCGCCGAATTCGGCCATCAGCCGTATATCGCCACCGCGCCGTTGCTGTACGTGTTCGTCATCGACGAGCACCGCAACGCACGCATCGCCGAACGCAAGGGTATCGATCCCGCTTCCGACGAATTCCATCTCAAGTACAGCTATCGCTTCACCCAAGCTCAGAACGACGCAGTGCTGGCCCTGCACGCCATGGAGACCGCCGCCTATTCGCTGGGACTGGGCTGCGTGATTCTCGGCTCTCTGCTCAACAACATCCCCGGCCTTATCGACGTGCTGAATCTGCCGGAATACACGTATCCGGTGCTGGGTCTGGCCATCGGCAAGCCCGATCAGAACCCGACCGTCAAGCCGCGCATGCCGCGCACGATGCAGTTCTTCGAGAACACCTACCCGGCTGACGCCGATGGCGTACTCGACCAGCTGCCCGCCTTCGACGAGGAAGTTCACCGGTACTACGATCTGCGCCAAGCCGACCGTCCGGTGGACGCTTTCAGCGATCAGGTCGCCACGATCAGTCGGCAGGATGTCAGCCATCAGACACTGCTCGACAAGGCCGCCGCTCAGGGCTTCCGTCTGGATCAGTGAGACCAGAACCAACGAGATAGCCTCGGATAGGCTCGTCACTGAGTCGTCTCGGTCTCAGCACTGCGACGACTCAGTTCCAACACCTCAACATTTCATCACCGGATACCGGCAAAATTGCACAACCATCCCGCCGGTGTCGCACCATCAACAAACGTTCACATATCAGTCCCATTATGCGGACAACCAACGGCCAGTTTTGCAAGAAAACCCGCCAAACCAGCAGTATTCGCACCAGTGGTGGGAATAGACTGCATGTGGCCGCAATGATTACGAACCGGAAAAGAGGGACTGGATGCGGACGGTTTGGCAAGTCTTTCTACGCGATTGCAGACGTATCTTACGCAATCCCGTTGCCGTTGTGGTGACGCTCGGCGTAGCAATGCTGCCCTCGCTGTACGCATGGTTCAACATTCTCGCCAACTGGGATCCCTATTCAGCCACCGGCAATCTGCAAGTGGCCGTAGCCAATGAAGACCAAGGCACCACCAACGATCTGGTCGGCCATCTCGATGCGGGCCGGCAGGTCGTCAAGAAACTCAAGCAGAACGACGAACTCGGCTGGCGCTTCGTAGACAATGAGGAACAGGCCGTCCACGGCGTGGAGACCGGCGGATACTATGCAGCCATCGTGCTGCCCAAGGATTTCAGCACCAGCCTGGTCGAATCGGTGACCGGAACCTCCAAACAGCCAAAAATCAAGTATTACGTCAACGAGAAGAAGAACGCGATCGCGCCGAAAATCACCGACACCGGTGCCACCACCATCGACGAGCAGATCAACTCCGCCTTCGTCACCACGGTAGCCACCACCGTTGCCTCGGCCGTTTCCGAAGCGGGAGGCGATCTCGACCAAGCCACCGGCAAAGTCCAGCACGATACGATCAATGATCTCAATACGGTGATGTCCACGCTGAACACCGTTCAGGATTCACTCACCGACTTACAGGACACGCTGGCCCAATCAGACACGATTCTCGCCGACGCCAAACAGACCACCGCCTCACTCAAGCAGACCGTCGCGGCCGCGCAGAAGGCCTCCCGCCAGTCCGGCACACTGTTGACGGAAACACAGGCCGGGTCACAAGCCTTCTCCACCACACTGGTCGGCGCGCTCGACACCAGTTCAGCACAACTCTCCGGACTGGCCGTTCACGTCAACAACGCCGCCGGCAGCATCACCGGCTCCTTCAACAGCGCGCAGAACTCCGTCGACACCATCACCAACACACTTTCGGCCCCACTGAATGCCACCCAAACGTCAATCAGCGATCTGAAAGACGCGCTGACCAAAGCCGGCATCGGCAAAGACACCACCGACCCAGTCGGCCAGAACATCTGGAAACAAATCGATGCGCTCGACTCATTGATCAGCAAACAGCAGACACAGCTCAACACCTTCCATACCGACACCACACAGTTCATCAACTCCGGTAAAGACGCCACCACGAATCTTTCCGGAGCCATGACCAACACCACCACCGGCGGCATCGCGGCGCTGAATACCGCGCGCGGCTCGCTGACCGGCACCGTAATGCCGTCGCTCACCTCATCATTGAACAGTTTCGCCGCCCTGAATGGCACACTGGACGGCACGTTGACTTCGTTATCCGGCACCTTGGATCAGGCCGACGGACTGTTCGACCAGCTTGTCGATACCCTGAACCAAACAAAAACCACCATCAGCAGCACGCAGGATTCGCTGCGCCAGGTGGCCAGCGATGTCGCCACCGTACGCACCGATATCGCCACGCTCGATAGTTCCGCCGCTTACCAGAAAATCCGGGATACGCTGCATCTGGATGACAAGGGATTCGGCGACTTCATGGGCAATCCCGTCACCCTGACCACGAAAGTCGTGTATGCCACCGACAATTACGGGTCCGCAGTCACCCCGTTCTACACGAATCTGGCACTGTGGGTAGGCGGTTTCGTGCTAATCGCCATCTACAAGCTTGAGGTCGACCGCGAGGGCATTCGCCGTATCACCGCTACGCAAGCATATCTTGGCCGCTGGCTGCTGCTGGTCACCATCGGATTCCTGCAAGCCATCATCGCCACCATCGGCGATCTGGTGCTCGGCATCCAATGCGAGCATCCGCTGCTGTTCATCTTGGCCGGAATCTTCTGTTCGTTCGTCTACATCAACATTATTTACGCGCTGGCCGTGGCGTTCCGCCATATCGGCAAAGCCATCGCCGTAATTCTGGTCATTGTGCAGATACCCGGTGCCTCCGGCCTGTATCCGATTGAAATGATGCCGAACTTCTTCCGCAAACTGCACCCATGGCTGCCCTTTACCTACGGCATCAACGCGATGCGCGGCCCGATCGCCGGCCTGTACGCGAACCATTACTGGCTCGACATGCTGCACCTGTTCTGGTATCTGCCGGCGGCGCTTTTCGTGGGACTTGTCGTACGCCGGTATGCGATGAACCTGAACGCGCTGTTCGACCATCGTTTGGGAGGTACCGACCTGATGATCACCGAGCACAACAGCATGGTGAACGAACAGGTGAGCTTGAACTCCGTATTCCGCACGGTGTCCGACAGCAAGGAACTGCGCGATATCATCGCCCATCGCGCGCACCGGTTCTTCGCGCGGTACCCAAAGATGATCGTTGCCGGTCTGACATTGCTGACCGTACTCCCGTTCGTATTCCTGGTACTGCTGTTCGTCACCCAAGAGAAAATCGCCATGCTGACCTCCTGGATTCTGTCGATTATTCTTATCGACGCCTATCTCATTGTGGTTGAATACGCACGCGAAACCTACGCCATGCAGCTTGGCGTCAGTGCCATGAGTGCCGACGAGTTCCGCAATGTGATGCTCAACGGATATGCGTGGCGGCGTTTCCACGGCCACGGACGTCACGAAGCGGCGATGGGCAGCAATCCGGATATCGGCGAAACCACTGAACGACTCACACCGTTCAGTGATCAGGCCGCCGAGCCGACTGCGCACACCGCACAGTTCGAGCAGTCCGGTCAGTCTGGGCAGTCTGGGCAAGGAGGCGCACGATGAAGCTTATCTGGAAAATATTCGTACGTGACGTGCGCCAAGCCACCCGCAATGTGATCGCCGTAATCGTGGCTATGGGATTGGTGATTGTGCCGGCACTGTACGCCTGGTACAACATCGCCGCCAGCTGGGACCCGTACGGCAACACCAAGGCCTTGAAGGTCGCCGTGGCAAACGTGGATAAGGGCTATAAGTCCGATCTGATGCCGATCACCATCAACGTCGGCGAAACCGTGACCAATACGCTCAGGGCCAATCATGACCTTGACTGGCAGTTTGTGGATCGTGCTAAGGCCATCGATGGCGTGAACTCAGGCGAATACTATGCCGCGCTGATTATTCCAAAGAGCTTCAGCTCCGATATGATGACGCTGTTTTCACCGAAGATCAAGCACGCCAAGCTCGAATACTATCTCAATGAGAAAATCAATCCGATCGCTCCGCATATCACCGACCAGGGTGCTACCACCGTGGCCACGACCATCGACCAGACATTTGTGAAGACCTTGGCGAGCGTGGCGCTGGATTTGGTTTCCAACGTGGCCGATTACGCGCAAAGCCCGCAAATGGAGCAGTACGTCAACAACGCCTCCAGTCATATTGCCACCATGTCGTCTCGTTTGACCGGCACTGCGTCGCAGATGGATTCCTATGCCAATCTGCTCGGGGCCGCCAACAGCATCATTGATTCCACCGATAAGCTGCTGGGATCAACAGGCTCAGCTGCGGCCACAACCAAAAAGGCGTTGAAACAGACCCGCAACGGCGTCTCCAGCCTCGACAAGGCATTGTCCGGAGCCACCGATGGCGTCGGTACGGCATTGCAGCAGGCCGGTTCATCCTACGACACCATTGCCAAGCAAATCGATGCCGCTTTTGCCGATGTGGGCTCACAATCCTCACAGATATCAAACAAGCTAACCGATATGCAATCCAAAGTGGAGGCTCAGGCCGACAGCTTTGGAAAGTATGCCGCCGCTTTACGAGATCTCGCCAAACAAGCGGCTTCACTGCCCGTGGGCGGAGATACCGTTGCCGCTCAACTGAACGCGGCTGCAGACCAAGCCACAAAGGCGCAGCAGAGCATGCAGCAAGCCGCCACCGCGTTGGGCGATGCGGCCACGCACATAGCAAACGGTACTGCCGATGCCGATACAGCGCGTCGAGATCTGAAATCACAAATCGCTGCCGCCAAACAATCGATTACTCAGGCTTCAGACACGTACAAGAGCACGCTGAAACCGCAACTGAACAATCTGACCTCGTCCATGGACGAAGTGACCACGCAGGCAAGTTCCGTAATCGACGGGCTTGCATCGACCGTAAGCAGCGTGTCAGGTCTTTCTGGCGGCGTTTCAGACAGCCTGACGGACATCCAGTCGGCCTTGACTGACGCAGCTAGCGCTTTGACCCGTTCGGCGAAGAAACTCGACAACTTGTCTTCCCAACTCGCCTCTATCACCAATGGCGGCACCATCGACCTGTCTGCGATTTCCTCTGCGAAGCCCGATGCCATTGCTTCCATGCTGGCGGCACCCGTAGCGGTCGACCGCATCGCGCTCTATCCCGTTGCCAACTATGGTTCCGCGATGGCTCCGTTCTACACGATTTTGTCTATTTGGGTCGGTGCGATCATTCTGGTCGCCATGTTGAAAGTATCGATTTCCGACCATGAGAAGGCTCGTATCTTAGGGTTGGGCAATGATCTGCCGCTCGGTTCGGAAGTGGGTCTTCGCGAGGCCATGATTGCCGGGCGGATTGCCGGACCGGCCGCCGCGTTGGATGTGCTGAAGAAGCCGCGTGCCGAGGCTCCCGGCAATGCGCGGCAGTTCGGTTTACGCTTGCACCACGAATATTTCGGCCGATACATGATTTTCGGTTTCCTTGCTTTGCTGCAAGGTACGCTGGTGTGCCTGGGCGATATGTTCTATCTCGGCGTGCAGTGTGAGCATCCGATTCAGTTCTTGATGGTCGGGTGGTTGTCTGCACTGGTGTTCTCGAATATTGTGTATACGCTGACCCTGTCGTTCGGTGATATCGGCAAAGCCATTGCCGTAGTACTGCTGGTTATGCAGGTAGCCGGTTCCGGCGGCACATTCCCCATTGAAACACTGCCGACGTTCTTCCAGGTCGTTTCTAAATGGCTACTGTTCCCCTATGCGGTGGATGCGATGCATTCGGCCATGGCAGGCTCATTCGGCATGGAATACTGGGTTTCCATGGGCAAACTGGCACTGTTCCTTGTCCCCTCATTGCTGTTGGGACTTATGTTGCGCAAGCCGGTAATTCGCTTCAACGATTGGGTTATCCGCAACCTTGAAAACACCAAGGTGATGTAAGTGTTGGACGAAGTGTGTCCGAGCGCCCTGAACGCTTAGCAGCCTACGACCTGACGTGTTTGGACCGTAACCTGTCTCAGACACGGCGTTGGCGAGGCCTGTGGAGCTTCTGACGCTAACGTCTACGTGGCTTGTAGCCCTTTTTACGACTGTGTGGCTTGAGTTGCTGGTTCAGCGGTACATGCCGGTAACTGGATTGCGGATCGCGATGCGTGAGATGCCAGCATCCGCAAAATTCGCAACGGTACACCCATAGCTCAACTCCGCGCTCGATTAGGCTTTGATCAGCGGCACGCTGAACCTGCGCCTTATCGTGATACATGATTTTATTCGACGTAGCGCAACGTTTAGGGGTGAAGTAATGCATAGCAGAAGCCAGTGTAGAGCGACCCCATAACCAAGCCAGTTTGGCAGATTCTAGTGGTGGTTGCAACACCTGAGGTTTGAGCGGCCTTCCATGGTCA
>ERZ857882.278-NODE-278-length-64778-cov-6.255612_pt1 | contig 64778 bp, 59 predicted proteins | sample MGYA00519697_ERZ857882 | MGnify/ENA primary metagenome ERZ857882 (study PRJEB31778, sample SAMEA3449373) | human gut metagenome | biome: human gut; feature: human-associated habitat; material: faeces | place: United Kingdom | collected 2010/2012 ...
TTCCTGCGAAAAAATGTCTTGCGCAACGCAAAAATCCCTCGCTGCCGGTCACATCGTGAGTTTTCAGATACACCCTAATCGTCGTTTTCCTGCATCCAGTATAACAGAAAACCGCAAATTGCGCCATAAAAACATGGAAGCGCTCGGATTCTTTTTGACGCGCTTTTTTCGAACGTATAGTGGAAATATTTTTGAATCTGTGTTAATATAAATTGGTATGCCGACCAGTGCGGGCGGCGACTTTCCAGACGGAGGAACTGGTATGACCTATTGGACAGCCATTTTACTTGGGCTCATACAGGGGCTTGCGGAGTTTTTGCCGATCTCCAGCTCCGGACATCTTGCGATCCTGCAAAACTTCCTGCGCATCGGCGATCTGGAAAACCAGATGCTGTTCGACGTGCTGCTGCATCTGGGGACGCTTGGGGCGGTGATCTTCGCGTATCATACGGAGCTGCGCGGGCTTTGCCGCGAGGGCCTGATGCTGCTGCACCTGCAAAAGCCCAAGCGCGGCGCGCGGCAGGACCCGGCAAGGCGGCGGCTGCTGCTGTTTCTCATCGCGGCGACGCTGCCGCTCATCCCGGCGGCGTTCCTGAGCGACTACCTTGACTCCCTGTTCTACGATACGTTCTTCATCGGCTTTGCCCTGATCGCGACGGGCTTTCTGCTGCTGGCCGCCGACCGCTACGGCCACGGCAATAAGACGGAAAAGGCCATGACGCTCTCGGATGCGCTGGTCATCGGCCTTGCGCAGATGATCGCGGTCGTGCCGGGCTTGTCGCGTTCCGGGACGACGATCTCCGCCGGGATGCTGCGCGGGTTTGACCGGACGTTTGCCGTCAAATTCTCGTTCTTCCTTTCCATTCCCGCCGTGCTCGGCGCGAATCTTCTTTCGCTCGTAAAGGCAATTTCCGCCGGGATCAACTGGGCGGAGGTCCCGATGTATCTGTGCGGCGTCGCCGCCGCGCTTGTCTCCGGATATCTTGCCATTTTCGCGCTCAACCGCATTGCGCAGCGCGGAAAATTCGGCGGCTTCTGTTATTACTGCTGGGGTGCGGGTCTGTTGACGCTGATCCTGTCCCTGATCTCGTGAGGTGTTTTGGTCACATGGCTTCTGCGAACAAAAGAAAGTCCACGGCCTCCCGCGGACGGAAAAAAACAACAAAAAAGCAGTCTGCGCCCATCCGGCGCGAGATCGGCGCGACGGTCTGCGGCCTGCTTGCGCTGCTGACGATCTTGTGCTGCTTCAAGGTGAACGCGGCGTTTCTGGATCTGATGACGTCGGTGTTCCGGGGTCTGATCGGCGCAGGCTTTTACATCCTGCCGTTCTCGTTCATCATGAGCTTTTTGATCCTGATCCTGCACGACGGCAGGCCCGTCGCGCTGCGCGTGACCTGCACGTTCCTGACGGCCATGCTGATCGGCAGTCTGGTGCAGCTGGTCGGCGGAAAATTTGACGCGGACTGGGATTGGAGCGTCATTTCCGCGCTCTGGGACGGCGGCATCGACGGCACGGCGGGCGGCGTTCTGGCAGGCGGTATTGCAAGCCTCCTTGAAGCGCTCATCAGCCGCATCGGCGCGGCTGCGGTCGTGATCGTGGGGATGCTGCTGAGCCTGATCACAAGTCTTAACATGACGGTGGCAAGCATCGTGACGGCCATCAGGAACCGGCCCCGCGCGGAATATGCCGAGCCGCAGCGCGAGCACAAGGACCCGGCGCAGGTGCTCGTCGATACCGTTGCGAACAAGCACATCGAGCACGTGCAGCGCACGGAGCAGCGCCGGGCGTCCCGCGCAAGCGACTTTGACCTTCCGGTCGACGATCCCCCTCTGCCGGAGCAGCCGGAGAAGAAGACCGCGGGCAGAAAAAACGCGCCGGTGCGCCCGGACGTTTTTGTGGAAAACAGCCGCCGGCAGGAGAAGCCTGCCGCAGCACCTCTGCCCGAGCCGCCGCAGGCGCCCGCCCCGGAGGAGGCGGAGCAGCCGCCTGTCCATACGGATTATAAATCCCAGTTTGACGCGCTGATCACGGACACGCAGGAGGCCCCGGCGGAGGAAGCGCCGCCCGTGCCGAACGTCATTCCCATGGAGCTGCCGCACCAGATGCCGCCGCTCGTGATCGACCATTTTGACGCGCCGAAGCCGGCTCCCGCCGCACAGCCGCTGCCGCCGGTCGAGATCCCGGAGCAGCCGGAAAAGCTCAAAAAGGCGGACGTGCAGCTCGAAGCGGCCCAGATCGCGCAGGAGATCGGCCAGCAGGAGCCGCAGAAGCCGGAATACGAATTCCCGCCCGTGTCGCTTCTGAAGGCCGGAAGCGGCCAGTCGCACGACGGCACGGAGGAAATGCGGCAGAACGCCGAGCGCCTGAGCGACACGCTCCAATCCTTCGGTATCGAGGCGCATATCATCAATGTTACGCGCGGCCCGTCGGTCACGCGGTACGAGCTGGAGCTGCAGCGCGGCGTGAAGCTCTCCAAGGTCACGAATCTGGCCGACGATATCGCGCTGGCCCTCGGCGCGTCCGGCGTCCGCATCGCGGCCATCCCGGACAAGATCTCCGTTGTCGGCATCGAGGTACCGAACCGGATCGTCTCGGTCGTCATGGCGCGCGAGGTCATCGATTCGCCGGAATTTGAAAAGTGCAAGTCCCGCGTGTCCTTCGCTGTCGGCAAGGACATCGGCGGCAACCGCATCATCGGCGATATCGGCAAGCTGCCGCATCTGCTGATCGCCGGTACGACCGGCTCCGGCAAATCGGTCTGCATGAACTCGCTGATTATCTCCCTTCTCTATAAGGCAAAGCCCGAGGAGGTCAAGCTCATCATGATCGACCCGAAGATGGTCGAGCTCGGCATTTACAACGGCATTCCGCACCTGCTCATCCCCGTCGTCACAGACCCCAAAAAGGCTGCGGGCAGCCTGCAGTGGGCCGTGACGGAGATGATGCGGCGCTACCGCATGATGGCGGACGCAGGCGTCCGCGATCTCGAATCCTACAACAAGCAGGCGCGGGCCTCTGCGGACGATGATCTCGAACCCATGCCGCAGATCGTCGTTGTGATCGACGAGCTGGCTGACCTCATGCTGGTCGCGGCCAAGGAGGTCGAGGAATCGATCTGCCGCATCGCGCAGATGGGCCGTGCGTCGGGCATTCATCTGGTCATTGCCACGCAGCGTCCGTCCGCGGACGTGATCACCGGCCTGATGAAGGCCAACATCCCCTCACGCATCGCGTTCGCTGTCGCCTCCGCGATGGAGTCGCGCATCATTCTCGATACGGCGGGCGCGGAAAAGCTCGTCGGCAAGGGCGATATGCTCTATGCGCCGCTCGGACAGGGCAAACCCAAGCGCGTGCAGGGCTGCTTTATCACGGACGACGAGGTGCAGGAGGTCGTCTCCTTCGTCAAGGCATCCAGCGAAGCGGAATACTCCGATTCCGTCATGGCCGAGATCGACAAAAAGGCGGCCGAGAGCGGGAAAACCGGCTCCGGCAGCTCTGGCAGCACAGCCGCAGAGACAGACGGCTCTGACGGCGACGAAATGCTCCCGGCGGCGGTCGACGTCATTCTGGAGACCGGACAGGCCTCCGTCTCCATGCTCCAGCGCCGTCTGAAGCTGGGCTATGCCCGCGCGGCGCGCATCATGGACGAGATGGAGGAGCGCGGCATCGTCGGCCCGTTCGAGGGCTCGAAGCCCCGTCAGCTGCTCATCACGCGCGAGCAGTGGCAGGCCATCAAGGACGGCGCGCCCATTTCCAGCGAGCCGGTCGAGGAAGAAATCCCGTAATTCTGTTATCAACGGGCTTTGCCCGTGATAAAATATGTGCGTTGCATCCGGAATATCCGGAGTGACAGCAGGAGGTACTTATGAATCGCAAAAACCATGCATCCGTCGTCCGTTTGACCTCGCTGGCCCTGCTGGCCGCGCTGGTCGTCGTCCTGCAGACCGTCGCAAGCGGCATCCGCATCGGGCCGGTCCCGATCTCGCTGACGCTGGTTCCCATCGTCGTCGGCGCGATCCTCTTTGGCCCCGGCGCGGGAGCCGGTCTTGGCGCGGTGTTCGGGGTCGTCTGCCTGATTGCGGGCATCACGGGCACGGATGAATTTACAAACGTCCTGTGGGTCGCAAGCCCGTTCTGGCTCGTCGTCGTGTGCGTCGGCAAGGCTGTTCTGTGCGGGCTTTGCGCGGGACTCGTCGCAAAGGCGCTGCGGCACAGGCAGACGATCAGCTGCATACTCGCCGCGCTGACGGCCCCGGTCGTGAACACCGGCGTGTTTGCCATCGGGATGCTCACGGTCTTCAAGCCCGTTCTGCAGGACTACGCGGGCGGCACGAACATTGTCTATTTTCTGTTCGTCGCGTTCATCGGCGTGAACTTCCTCGTGGAATTCGCTGTCAATGCGGCTATGAGCGCCGCGATCGCACGCATCGTGCAGGTCGTGCAGAAGCAGCTGGAAAAATAAACAGCACCCCCTCCGAATGGCAGTCCGCCGCCCGGAGGGGGATTTCCTTATATCCCCAAAACAGCAATCGCCGTTTCAAGCTTCCTGCGCTTGTAATAAAAAAAGCCCCTTGTCATGCGCTGCATGACAAGGGGCGTCGGTATGGGAATTATCGCACCAGCTCTGCTTCCTCGTTTTTGCCGAGGCGGCGGAGCATGGTTTTTTTCACGGCGCGGAAGATGTTCTGGTAGCCCGTGCAGCGGCACAGGTGGCCGGAGAGGAGCTTGCGCAGTTCGTCGTTGGTGTATTCCTTGCCGGAGTTGACGATCTCGGTCGCCGTCAGAATAAAGCCAGGGATGCAGAAGCCGCACTGGATGGAGGTTTCGTCCATGAAGGCCTTCTGCACGTCGGAAAGCGTCCCGTCAGGGTTCATCAGGCCTTCAAGCGTGATGATGTGCTTGCCCTCGGCCCAGACAGCCAGATACAGGCAGGTGTTGATCGCCTCGCCGTCAATGAGCGCGGTGCACGCGCCGCATTCGCCGACCTCGCAGCCCTTTTTCACCGACGTGAGCCGGAAATCATTGCGGAGCATATCCGTCAGGCTTGCGCGGACGTCGACGATCTTTTCCACGTCTTTGCCGTTGATGTTGCATTTGACAAGAGCGTACTGTGCCATCAGATCTCACCTCCGCAGCGTTTGACAGACTCAATGAGCGCGCGCTTGGCCATTTCCACGGCGATGTGCTTGCGGAACGCCTTGCTGGCACGCCAGGAGTCACGGGGATTGATGTCTTCCAGAACGGCCCTGGAGAAGGCCTCAATGTTCTCCATCGTGACGGGCTGGCCGTTCACAACGGCCTCGGCGCTCGGTGCGCGCATGGGCACGGGGCCTGCGACGCCGTAGGCGATGCGCACGCGGTCGAACGTCTTCTTGTCCCCGGACAGCCGCACATTGACCGAGCAGCCGGTCGTGGCGATCTCCATGGCGTTGCGCATACCGTATTTGATGTAGAAGCCCTTCGTGTTTTCCCACGAGGCCTTCGGGATCAGGATCGCGGTCTGAATTTCGCCCTCGGCGACGTTGATGTCGACCGTACCGGCCTTGATGTAGAAGTCCTTGATGGGCAGGTACCGCTTGCCGTTCACGCCGGTCAGCTCAACGATGGCTTCCCATGCGTGCAGCGTCGAGGCGGAGTCCGCCGAGGTCACGCCGTTGCAGGTGTTGCCGCCGATGGTGCCGGCGTTGCGGATCTGCGGGCCGCCGACCATGTCGACGGCTTCGCCCAGCACGTTGATCTTTTCCATGATGATGGGGTTGCGCGTAATATGGGAGAAGGTTGTAAGCGAGCCGATGCGGATGTTCTCGTCTTCATCCATGCTGACGCCGCGCATGGAGTCGATCTTCTGAATGGAGATCAGCTCCTTGCCCGCGCGGCGGCCTTCGCGCATCTGGACGAGCACGTCCGTGCCGCCCGCGATGATCTGCGCTTCGGGATGCTCCAGACGAAGCTTGACTGCTTCTTCTACGCTGTACGCTTCATAGAGCGCTTTCATATCATACATAGTCTGTTCCCTCCCTCAGTCCTGAATCAAGCCCGCTTCGGTGAATTTGGCGAAGAGGACGTGCGGTGTGATCGGCGCCTGATTGATGGCGACGCCGGTCGCATGATAAATGGCATTGCGGATGGCAGGGGCCGGGGAGCAGGCGGGCGGCTCGCCCAGCGCCTTGGTGCCGAACGCAGAGGTTGGCTCATAGTTTTCCACAAACTCGGCTTCGAGGTTCGGATGATCCATAAAGGTCGAAAGTTTGTAGTCAAGCAGGTTATTGTTGAGCGGCCGGCCGGTCTTCTCATCGAACAGCAGCTGCTCGGACAGGCCGTAGCCGATGCCCATGGACATACCGCCGTGCACCTGCGCCTCAGCCAGCGCGGGGTTGATGAGCTTGCCGCAGTCGTGGACGTTCACGATGTTCAGCAGCTTGACCTTGCACATCGGGATATCGACTTCGACCTCGGCGAATGTGCAGCCGAAGGAATAGGCGTTGTTGCGGATGGTGTAAGTAGATTCCGCTGTGAGGTGCTCAGAATGGACGGGGTTATACTGCGCGGTCATGGACAGCTCGGACAGGCTCATCAGCACGCGGCCGTCGGTGATGCGGACGATGTTGGAGTCGATGATGTCCATGTTATAAGTAGCCTGCCGCGTGAGCTCGCAGGCGTATTCGAGGATCTTCCGCTTCAGCATCTCGGATGTCTGCCGGATGGAGAAGCCCGCCGTAAAGGTCTGACGGGAGGCGTATGCGCCGAGGCCCGTCGGGGTCACGTCGGTGTCCTGACAGGACAGAACGTGTACCTTTTTATAATCGGACAGGCCAAGGATCTCCGCGCACATCTGTGCGTAGGCTGTGTCTGCGCCCTGACCGATCTCGGTTTCGCCGACCTGCAGATTGACCGTGCCGTCGAGGTTCAGCTGCAGACGACAGGAGGAGGTTTCCAGCGAAATGGGGAAGACGGCGGTGTTGTACCAGAAGGTCGCAAGGCCGATGCCGCGGCGGATGGGGCCGGTCTGGTTGGCATAGGCCTTCACCTTTTCCTCATAGCCGATGGCCTTCATACCCTTTTCCATACACTGCCGGTAGGAGTCCTCGTAAAGCTCGTTTTTCGAGAAGCCGTCGACGTAACCGGGCTTCATCAGGTTCTGCCAGCGGTAGGCCAGCGGCGTCATGCCGACAGCCTCTGCACACTGCTCCGCGTGGGACTCGTCCGCGAACGATGCCTGCGGCATGCCGTAGCCGCGCATGGCGCCCGCCGCCGGGCGGTTGGTGAAGACGGTGTAGGCGTCGCCCTCAAAGTTGGGGCAGGGATAATGCTGGTTGAATGAGCCGAGCGCCTTGGCCACGATCGAATGGCCGTGGGAGGCGTAGCCGCCCTGATTGGAGAAGCACTCGACCTTCTTGGCGGCAATGGTGCCGTCCTTGCGCAGCCAGGAGATGATGTGCGTGCGGATGGCGTGGCGGACGCGGTTGGAGACGAAGGTTTCCTCACGCGAGCAGTCGAGCTTGACGCAGCGGCCTCCGACCTGCGTGCAGCACCAGGCGCACAGCGGCTCATACAGCGCGTCCTGCTTGTTGCCGAAGCCGCCGCCGATATACGGCTTGATGATGCGGATATCGCCCCACGGACGGCCCAGGGCCTGTCCGACGATGCGGCGTACGATGTGCGGAATCTGCGTGGAGCTGGTCACGACGAGGCGGCCGTTTTCCTCATAGCAGAAGCAGCCGTGATTCTCGATGTGGCAGTGCTGCACGGTGGGCGTTTCGTACCAGCCCTCGACCTTGATGAGGCCCGGCTCCTTGATCGCCTCGGCGTAATTGCCCGCCGCTGCGGTCGTATGCTTGAGGATGTTGTTGGGGAACGCCTCGTGCAGCTGCGGCGCGCCGGGCTCCATGGCCTTCTGCACGTCGAGCACGAACGGCAGCTCCTCATACTCGACCTCGATGGCGCGCACGGCCTGCATGGCCGCGACCTCGTCCTCGGCGATGACAGCGCAGACATCGTCGCCGTAATAGCGCACGTGCCGGTTGAGCAGGTGCCGGTCGGCAATGTCCTGATGGGACGGGTCCATCGACCACGGGTGGCCAGCTGTGGGGAACGGGATATCCGGTACGTCGAAGCAGGTCAGGATCTTGACAACGCCGGGAATTTTCTCGGCCTTGCTGATGTCGACCGACTTGACGAAGCCGTGCGCAATGGTCGAATGCTTGACTCTGATGAGCAGCGCATCCTTCGGGGCCAGATCATCATAGTATTTTGTCCGGCCGGTCGCCTTGTCAAAGGCGTCGACACGAACCTCGCTTCTGCCTACGATGTTCATTCGGTTACCTCCATTTGCCGGATTACAGGCGGGTTTTGCGCGTCCGTGCACGAAATCCGCCATTTTTCCACTTTTATTTGTTCCTATTGTAGCATATTCGGATTTGAAGAGAAAGTGAAAGCATTATCCTACTTTCTGAATAACGGATTTTTTCGCGAATGTCGAAAAAACTGTATGATTCTTGCGCAAATATGCAAAAATAGCTATACTGTTTTGTAGAAAATCACAAGGAGCACACAATATGGCTGCAATCTCTGCACTTCCCGCCGGCTGCCTGCTCATGGCTGCCGGAAATGCTTCCCGCTTCGGGGAAAACAAGCTGGCCGCGTGCTTTGACGGGCAGAGCCTGTTCTCGCTGGCGCTTGCGGCGATCCCGGCGGAGATGTTCGCCCGCGTCACGGTCGTCTCGCAGTATCCGGCGCTTCTGGAGGAGGCTTCGCTGGCGGGCTTTGATACGATCCTGAACGACCGGCCGGAGGACGGCATCAGCCGCACCATCCGCCTCGGCACGCAGGCGATGGCGGACTGCGCCGGTATTTTATATATGGTCGCCGACCAACCGCTGCTGCGGGCCGGGACGGTGCGGCGCGTCGTGGACGCGTGGCGGGCGAACCCGGACTGCATCGCCGCTGCGGCGCACAACGGAAAGCGCGGCAACCCGTGCCTGTTCCCGGCGCGGTTCTTCCCGGAGCTGTGCGCATTGGAGGCTGACCGCGGCGGCTCGTCCGTCATCCGGCGGCACGAGGACGCGCTGCTGCTCGTCGAGGCAGGGGAGCGCGAGCTGTTCGACTGCGACACAAAGCAGGCGCTGGAGATCCTGAAGGAAAACGCATAGCGCCGCTCATTCCCGGCGCGGCAGGAGGAGCATGGCGAGATCGTTGACGTTGGTGCCGGTGGGGCCGGTGTGGATGAGGCCGCCGATGCGCTCCAGCGCGGGATAAGCGTCGTTGCGCCGCAGAATGTCGGCGGGGTCAAGCCCGGCGGCGCGGAGCGCGGCGAAGCTGTCCTGATCGACAAAGCCTCCGGCGGCGTCGGTCGGGCCGTCGGTCCCGTCGGAGCCGAAGGAGAAGACGGCGGCCTGCGCAAGCCCGGCAAGTCCTTCCGCAGCGGCCAGTGCAACCTCCTGATTGCGTCCGCCGCGTCCGGAGCCGGTCAGATGCACGACCGTCTCGCCTCCGGCGAGAAACGCAAGCGGCTCAGACGGTGACGCGTGCGTCCGCGCGACGGCGGCAAGGAACCGCCCCGCCTCCCGCGCCTCGCAGCTCAGACAGTCGGTCAGCCGGATGCAGCGGTAGCCGAGCGTCTGCGCCGCCTGCTCTGCCGCATCGCAGAGGGCGCGGACGCTGCCGGTCACGCGGGAGACTGCGTTCGGCAGTGCTTTCGGCGTTTCTGTCTGCAGGCAGGCCAGCGCCCGGTCAGACAGGCGCAGCCCGTATTTCCGCACGACGGCCAGCGCCTCGGCGCACGTGCTGCTGTCCGGCGCTGCAGGGCCGGAGGCGATCATGTCGAGCGGGTCGCCGAGAATATCCGACAGCACGACCGAGAAGACCGGCGCCGGACGGCAGTGCAGCGCGAACCGCCCGCCCTTGACGGCGGACAGCCGCTTGCGGATGGTATTGATCTCCACAATATCCGCGCCGCAGGAGAGCAGCTGGCCGGTGATATCCTCCAGCTCGGCAAGCGGCACCAGCGGAGACTCAAACAGCGCCGAGCCGCCGCCGGAGATGAGAAACAGCACGCAATCCTCCTCCCGCAGTCCGCGCGTCAGCTCCAGCGCAGCCTGCGCGGCGCGGAGCCCGGCCTCATCCGGCACCGGATGCCCGGCCTCAAAGATCTGAAGCGGGCCGATGGGGCCGCGGCTATGGCCGTATTTGGTGATGACCGCGCCGGAGGTGATGCGCGTGCTGAGCGTGTCCCACGCCGCGTTCGCCATGGCCCACGCGGCCTTTCCGATGGCGATGAGCACGACGCGCCCCGCGCAGGAAAACTCCTGCAGCGCGCGCTGCACGGCGGCGTCCGGCTGCACGGCGCGCAGACTTGCGCGGATGATCTGGTCAGCGGTATCGCGAAGCGTCATAAAATCTGTCCTTTCCGATCAAAAGCATTCTGCCGACAGTGTATCACATAACGTACCCTTCCGCCAAGTATGGCGGAAGAAAAAAAGCGGCCTGCGAGCCGAGGTTGCAAAATGGGCGCGTTTGTGGTAAATTGGGTGCAAATGAACATAAGAGGTGATCGCATGAAGCGGCTGCTGCTCCTGCTGGCGTGCCTGCTGGCGCTCTGCACAGGCGTCTGCGCGGCGGAGCCCGTTATTTCCGAAATGAAAACAGACTGTACCCTGACCGGCAGCAGCTCTTGTCAGGTCACGCAGAGCTTTACGCTGGAGATCAGCGGCGCGCAGACACAGCTGCGCTTCCCGCTCAGCGCCGGCGCGAAGAAGGCCTCCGTCGCGGGCTATCAGACGCAGAAGCAGACCGACGGCGACTGCCCCGTGCTCGTGCTGACCGATGCAAACGGCTTTACCGGGACGCGCTCGTTTACCGTCATGTATACGATCTCGGGCCTTGCAAGCGAGGCCGACGGCGTGCAGACGCTCAGCCTTCCGCTCATGAGCGCGAAATGGGACTATCCCATCTCCAAATATGTCTTTACTGTCACGCTGCCCAAGCCGTTTGAAAGCTATCCGGCCTTTACCAGCGGCTACCACGGCGACGTGATCTCCGACTATATCGATCTGGATGTCTCCGAGTCGCGCATCACGGGCGTGATCGAAACGGGGCTGAAGGACCATGAATCGCTCGAAATGACCCTTACGCTGGATAAGTCCTATTTTTCCGGCGCGCATACCACGCTTTCGTTCGGCTGGGCCGGCACGGCAATCATTCTGCTGCTGCTCGTGCTGGCGTTCCTTTACTGGTTCTCGTCTCTGCGCAGTGCACGGGTGCGCGTATCCTCACGGATGCTGCCGCCGGATGCGGCGCTGCCGTGCGATATGCCGTTCCTGCTGGCGGGCGGACCGATCCAGTTCAATATGCTGGTCTGCCACTGGGCAAGTCTGGGATATCTGACCATCTCCTGCGGCAAAAATGAGCGGGTGGTGCTGCGCCGCCGCGTCGATATGGGCAACGAGCGCCGCCCTGCAGAGGTCAGGTTGTTCCAGATGCTGTTTTCGCAGGGTGACGTGTGCGAGGGCGTAAGTCTTCTGTACAAGCGCACGGCGGAAAAGGCCGACGAGGTCCTGCGGCGCTACTGGGTCAGGCGGATGTACCGCAAAACCAGCGGCAATCCGCTCATTATGCGTGCGCTCGGCATTCTGGCCGGAGCGCTGACTGCCGCTGAGGCGGCAAGCCCGATCCTGCCGTCAGGCTTCGTGCGCTGGCTGCTGCTGGCCGTGATCTTCGTGCTCGGCGGCGTACTGTTTGCGGTGATCCAATATGCGCCTGCGGCGTATTATCAGGGAAAATGGCCGCTGGCAGGACTGGCTGCGGCGTGTGCGGCGGCGCTTCTGGCAATGGCGCAGCTCGGCGAGGGCGTTCTTGTGATGCTGCTGGTGATCGCCTGCGAGGTGCTGATCGGCGTGCTGACGCTCCACGGCGGCAGGCGCACCGCCTTTGGCGACGAGATCGTCGCGCAGGCGCTTGGCTACCGCAAGTTCCTCCGGCGCGTCACGCAGAGCCAGCTGCAGTCCCGGCTGGCGCAGGACAGCCAGTATTTTTACCGCATCCTTCCGTATGCCGAGGCGATGGGCCTCGGCAGGAGCCTTGCCCGGACGCTCGGCGACACGGCGCTGGAGCAGTGCGACTGGTACCAGGGCGCCAAGCCTGTGCCGCGCACGGCGGCAGGCTTCTATTCCAGCCTGCGCGAGGCGCTCTCTCTGATGGAGATGTCCATCCGAAATTAATGCATACATAAAAAATTCAGCCGGCGGAACGCATCGTTCCGCCGGCTGTTCACTGTAAAAGCAATGTGTCAGAACAGGCTCTGCTGGGGCTCGTCCGGCTCCGGCTGGGACAGGAGCGCTTCGATCTCGCTCTCGCCGTAGACGGCGATGCCGTTTTCCTTCAAAAGCGCCGCCGTTACGCCGTCTCCGGATGTCAGGCGGCCGGAGAACGTGCCGTCGTAAATGCGCCCGCTGCCGCAGCTCGGGCTGCGCTCCTTCAGAACGGCTGCCTTGCAGCCGTACAGCCGGGCCAGATGCAGCGTCTGCTCCGCGCCCCGGCGGTACTGCGCCGTGACATCCGTGCCGCTCTTCATCACAACGGCGCAGCCCTGCCGCTCCGACGGCTCGCGCGGCGTGGGCAGTCCGCCCAGCTGCTCAGGACAGACAGGGACGAGGTGGTAGCGCTCCATGAGCGCAACGGTCTGCATGATGGGCTTCGATTCGCCGTCATACCGGCAGCAGACGCCGAGCAGACAGGCGCTGATCAGAATGTTTTCCATAGTATCGGGTCCTTTCTCCGGCACGTACCGGCAGCAGCTGCGTCGCTTCGCAAAGCGTTTGAGGGTTCCTGTTTCCCTCATTATAGCAGACGCACATTCAAAACACAATCACAGCTTCCGAAGACGGCCCGATTCTGAAGTGCAAAAAGTTCCCCTTGCCGGGCTGCTGCGCGGCAAGGGGAGCGGTATGCTTTTCATCCAATCAGGCTGCAAACCAGATCGGTGTATTCGCCTGCGTTTTCGACCGGCAGACCGGCCATGAGCAGCGCCTGCGTGTAGAGGATATTCACCAGATCCTCCGCCTTCTTCTCGTCCTGCGCGACTGCGATCTGCAGCTTTGCGAAGATCGGATGGTCGGCGTTCAGCTCAAGAATGCGGTCGGCCTTCATACCCGCCTCGGGGTTCATGCGCTTGAAATACTTCTCCATTTCAAACGTCATGCCGCCGTCCGGGACGACGCTGACGGGGTGGCTGCCCAGATTGTCGCTCAGACGCACGTCCTTGATCTTATCGCCGAGCGTCTTTTTGACGAATTCGAGCGTCTGCTTCGCTTTTTCGCTCTTTTCCTCGGCGGCCTTCTTTTCCTCTTCCGTTTCGAGGCCCAGATCGCCCGCCGTGATGGCCTTGAGCTCCTTGTCCTGATACTTTGCCAGCGTCTGCGGCACGAAACCGTCGACCTCGTCGGTCATGAACAGCACGTCGCAGCCCTTCTGCTGCAGCTTTTCCATCTGCGGCAGCTGGTGCAGCGCCTCGCGGCTCTCGCCGTTGGCATAGTAGATATACTTCTGATCCTCCGGCATGGCGGCGACATATTCCTTGAGCGAGATCAGCTTACCCTCCTTGCTCGACCAGTAGAGCAGCAGATCCTGCAGCGTGTCCTTCTTCGCGCCGTAATCGGCCAGAACGCCGTATTTGATCTGCGGGCCGAAGGCCGCGAAGAACTTCTCGTATTTCTCGCGGTCGTTGTCCATCAGCTTCTGCAGTTCGGTCTTGATCTTCTTTTCGAGATTGCCCGCAATGAACTTCAGCTGACGGTCATGCTGGAGCATCTCACGGGAGATATTCAGACTCAGATCCTGCGAATCGACCACGCCGCGCACAAAGCGGAAGCAGTCCGGCAGCAGATCAGCGCAGTTTTCCATGATCATCACGCCGGAGGAATACAGCTGCAGGCCCTTCTTGAAGTCCTTGGTGTAGAAATCATACGGTGCTTTCGCGGGGATGAACAGCAGCGCCTTGTATGTGACCGCGCCCTCGACGTTCGCGTGAATGACGGCCAGCGGGTCTTCAAAATCGAAGAATTTCTCCTTATAGAAATTGTTGTATTCCTCGTCGGTGACGTCCTTTTTATTCCGATTCCAGATCGGGACCATGGAGTTGAGCGTCTCGACCTCGGTATAGGTCTCATATTCGGGCTTGTCGCTCTTCTCCGTGCCCTCCTTCATGCGGCTTTTTTCGACCGCCATGCGGATGGGGTAGCGGATGTAATCGGAATACTTGCGCACAAGAGATTGAAGCTCCCAGGTCTTGAGGAAGCGGGCGTATTTTTCGTCGTCCGTGTCGGCCTTCAGCTGCATGATCACGTCCGTACCGGCGGCAGCACGCTCACACGGGGTCATGGTATAGCCGTCCGCACCTTCGGACTCCCATTTCCACGCCTCGTCAGAGCCGTATTTCTTCGAAATGACAGTCACCTTGTCCGCGACCATGAATGCCGAATAGAAGCCCACGCCGAACTGGCCGATGATGTCGGTGTCGGCGGCCTTCTCCTTGTCGAGCGCCTGCTTGAACTGCAGACTGCCGGAGCGGCAGATCGTGCCGAGGTTGTTTTCCATTTCGTCCTTGTCCATACCGATGCCGTTGTCGCTGACGGTCAGCGTGCGGGCGGTCTCGTCGGGCTTGAGTTCGATCGCAAAATCGCTGCGGCTGAGGCCGACTTTCTCGTCGGTCAGCGCCTGATAGGCCAGCTTGTCGATGGCGTCGGAGGCGTTGGAAATGATTTCACGCAGGAAAATTTCCTGATGCGTGTAAATGGAGTTTATCATGAGATCCAGCAGACGCTTGGATTCCGCCTTGAACTGTTTCTTTGCCATAGTAAATGTCACGTCCTTTGCAGATTAGCACTCATTCCATCTGAGTGCTAACTGTATTCTAGCACACTTTTCCTCGTTTGCAAGGGGTTTTTGCAAAATTCATAAAGCGTTCACAAGCGGCTGGATAGGGCATGGTCAGGCTGCCCGTGCTTCCCATGCCAGCAAAAGCGCTTCCAATTCCGGCGTCAGCCGTCTGCGGCACTCTGCTTTCAGATCCTCCGGCACACCATAGAACGCCTCGGCGATGCTGCCGGTGATGGCGGCCAGCGTGTCGCTGTCTCCGCCGAGGGACACCGCTGTGCGCAGCGCGTTCTCAAAATCTGAGCTTTCCAGAAACGCAGTGATCGCCTGCGGGACTGTCTCCTGACAGCTCTCCACATGATGGTAGTCAGGGCGAATTTCATCGCAGCTGCGGCTGAGGTCGTAGCCGAACTCGCGTTCCACATACGTCCGGATATCCGCCTTGCTGCTGCCGGTGCGGGCGAGGAACGTTGCCGCGGCGGTCGCCTGTGCTCCCTTGATCCCTTCGGGGTGATTGTGCGTCACCTCGGCGGTGAGCTTCGCCAGATGCAGCGCCTGCTCCATATCCTCCGCCAGCTCCGCCGCAGCGGAAACCCGCATGGCGCTGCCGTTTCCATAGCTGTTGTAGGGCCGCGGAGCATCCTCATACAGCCAGCCGTTGAAGTGCGCGCCATAGCCCTTGTCCGGATAGGCGCGGCCCAGCTGCTGCATCTGGTGCACAAGCGCTGTTTTGATGGCTGCGTCGTCCTGCCCGCACGTGTCCAGCAGCGCCTTTGCCACAGCCAGCGTCATGACCGTATCGTCGGTAAATTCAGAATGCCGGCAAAAGAGCGGAAAGTCCTTCGACTTGTAATTGTTGAAGTCGAATTCATAGGGGCTGCCGATGATATCGCCCAGAATTGCGCCGTACATATTTGATTACCTCCCACGTTTTTTTACATCCGCGTCGATCCGCGCCTTCCATCCGGGGCTGAGCGGTCTGGACGCGCGGACGGTGCAGATCGCTTCACTGATCACGTCATAGTTGAGCGCCGTGCCCACCTCGTCGCATTTGTAATCCACCGCACGTTCGGCGCTGATGCCGAAGCGGGCGGCTTCCTTCGCCGCGTCGATGTTTGCGCCGAGGAACAGAAACTCCCAGCCGTATTTTGTCTTCTGCCGCTCGATCATCCGCTGTACCGTCTCGTAGCTGTAGCGGCGGCTGGCGTTTTCATAGCCGTCGGTGGTGATGATGAACAGCGTCTTTTCCGGCACATCCTCCCGCCGGGCGTACTTGTGGACATTGCCGATATGATGGATGGCTTCGCCTACCGCGTCGAGCAGCGCTGTGCAGCCGCGTGCGAAATAGTCCTTCTCCGTCATGGGCGGCACCTTCTCCAGCGGCAGCCGGTCGTGAATGACGGTGCTGTCGCGGTCAAACAGGACCGTGGAGACAAGCGCCTCGCCCGCTTCCTTCTTCTGCTTGGCGATCATGGAGTTGAACCCCCCAATGGTGTCCGCTTCCAGCCCCGCCATAGAGCCGCTGCGATCGAGAATAAAAACCAGTTCTGTCATTATGAACACCCTCCTGTGTTTGTTTGTGTCCTGATTATACCGAACACAAAGGAGGATTTGGTCGCTTGGAAAGCGACATATTTTAAACTACGATTTTTTCTGCATGATTTCCAAGTCCTGCGTAGGGGCGGACGACTCTGTCCGCCCGCACAGAATGCAGCATTTTCCGGAAATCTATCATAAACCCGCAAGAACCTGTTTTTGAATGTAGGGGCCGATGCCCATCTTCGGCGCTAAGAGCCGCGCTATGCGCGGTTGCGCCTCGAAACTAGCCTGCGGGCATCGCATCGGCCCGGCAGATTGCACCATTTTAACGGTAATCTTCGACGAATTCGCAACTTCCTAACGGGCCGATGTGGGCATCGGCCCCTACAGGCGCGAATTCGGAGGTGTCTGCGAATCACGCCCCCAATAAGCTCTGGTCAAAGGCGAACAGCGCCTCGTTGATCTCGTAAATGTTGTAGTTCCGCTGGCTGATGAAATACTCGATGATCACGTCGAACTTGCTGCTGCGGCTGAGGGCATAGCCCGCGCGGGCTATGAGATCGCGGGTTTCGTTCAGATCCAGTTCCAGCGCGATGGCAAAGGCGAGGGCCGTGGGCTTGGACGGCCGGTAGTCCGGGTTGCTGCGGATCTTGGAGAACAGCTTGCGGTCGACGTTGGCCCGCTTGTAGATCTCGGAATCCTTTTTGCCGCTGCGGTCGATGCGCGTCAGCAGCGTTTCGGAAAATCCGGCGTCCAGATGCCTCAGCCTGTCGTTCAGACTGCGGAGGGGCCGGGGGACGGACGGGAACGCCGCGCTTGGAGCTCTGCAGGTGGGCCTTACGTCTTCGTCGGTGATCGAATCCGAGTACGGACGCGAGCGGATAAAATCCGTATGCGCGTCTACATAGTGGTCGTCGATGTACGCAGCAATGTCCGCGAACAGCCGGCTGCTGATCTGGTAGGCGCTGCGGTCGAAAATGACGAGATAGACCGTCATGTCGTGCTCCAGCAAAAACGCGCCGATGGCGTCCATCGCCGTGCGCAGCGCCTGCTCCTTTGGGTACCCGTAAACGCCGGAGGAGATCAGCGGGAACGCCACCGTCTGGCAATGGTGCTTCCTTGCCAGCGCAAGGCTCGTCCGGTAGCAGGAAACGAGCTGCTCCTGTTCGCCGTGATCGCCGCCGTGCCACACCGGGCCGACGGTGTGAATGATATATTTGCAGGGCAGGCGGTATCCCCGCGTGAGCTTGGCCTCGCCGGTCCTGCACCCGCCGAGTCGCCGGCATTCAGCCAGCAGCTCCGGCCCGGCCACCCGGTGGATGCAGCCGTCCACGCCGCCTCCGCCGAGCAAAGACTCGTTGGCTGCATTGACAATGGCGTCCACGCGCATAGTCGTGATGTCGTTTCGAACGATAATAAGCGGCATGACGGCGCACCTGCCTTTGACATATTTCAGGCCCGGAACGCCGCCAGGCCCGATAGAATCTGGATAGCAATATTGTACCAGCTTCGACTGGAAAATGCAAGAAAACACAGGAAGCGCGCAGAGGTTTTCCGGGAAGCACGGTTGCGCGGACTGCGGTTCTCTGCTACAATAAGAAAAACTGAGGGGAGTTCGGATATGAGCAGAACGGAGAATGTAGAGCTGGCCGTAGTATGTCTGCTGGAGGACGGCGGCAGGGTGCTGCTCCAGAACCGGAAAAAGGAGGACTGGCACGGCTGGGCGCTGCCGGGCGGCCATGTGGAGCCGGGGGAGTCGTTCGTAGACGCTGTCATCCGGGAGATGCAGGAGGAAACCGGCCTGACGATCCGGAACCCGAGGCTCGTCGGCGTCAAGCAGTTCCCGATCGAAGCCGGACGGTACGTCGTGCTGCTGTTCAAGGCCGTGGAATGGTCGGGAACGCTGACCTCGTCGGAGGAAGGAGAAATGGCGTGGATCGAATACAGCAAGCTCCCGTCCCTGCAAACCGTGGACGATCTCGAAGAAATGCTGCACATGATGAACACGCCGGAGCTGACGGAATTCCAATATCTGCTCCGCGGCGATGAATGGATTATGTCGATCAAATAGAGGAGGGCAGTTATGCGGTATCTCACAAAGGACTGGTACATCGCCTGTCAGACAGACCCCATGACGCCGGAGGTGCAGAAGCGGCTGGACGAGATCGATCGGGCGTACTGCGCCGCGCAGACGCGCGAGGCGCTGCCGGATGGACTGTTACAGCGGCTTTTCTTCCATGACGGTACGGTGCGGGAGATTATCACCGGAACAGACCTCACGCTCCGCATCGACAGCCCGTTTTCTGAATACCATACCGTGACCTTCCGCAATGCAAATGTGAAGCAGGAGCCGCCCCGCGTCGGCGCGGTCTGGCTGTACCGGGAGCTTTACCGGCACAAGAGCGGGCGCGGCTACGAGGCGCACATCCTGTTCGAAGCCCCCGCAGGCCCCGTATACCGAAAAATCTGCGCCGCCGCCCTGATCGACACAAGGATCATCTGCGATGAGATCGAATTTGCGTAAAAAACGTGGGTGTCTCAAAAACCACTTTGAGACACCCCCACGTTCAATTCCCGCCCGCAGGCGGCACGGTCTGCACAGCAGACCGTTTTTGCACCAATAAAAAAGACACGCCTGGCTCAAAAAACAAACTCGCAATCCAGCGAAGCGATTGCGAGTTTGAGAGGAGGAGCGACGGAGCGGGTGAGAGATGACTTTTTAATGCAAAGCATAAAAAAGTCGTCGCGAACTTGCACAGTCCGCGACGACATGTGCTTTCACTACACTATAGATGAACACACATCTTGTCGGAGTGACTCCGATCAACTACAAAATCAAGCACGCTTCTGTAAAAATGTTTTCTCTGCCATACGGATCACGAAGTCGCGTTCGTCCGGATCGGCCTTTGCAAAGTCGATCTGATAACGCTGGCAGGTCTTGCGGAAGTGGACAACGTAGGCCAGATCCTCTTTCGTCGGAGGTACGACATAGCCGTTCGGCGCAGCAAGCGCATCCAACTCCAGATATTTTTTGTTCTGCATCTATCAATCCTCCATTTGGGCTTTCGCTGCTTTACTTGATCCGCTTCTGAATATCCTCCACGGACGGCAGCTGCTTTTCCAGCTCCTCCGGCAGCTTGCTTGTCACCTGATACGCACTCACGCCGATGGGCTTGCTCATATCCTTCAGCGAGTATTCCGCGACCAGATCATTTTTGCTCTTGCAGAGCAGCAGTCCGACTGACGGATTGTCCTGTTCTTTTTTCAAAATCCCATCAACTGCGGAGAGATAAAAATTCAACTGTCCCGCATACTCCGGCTTAAATTCACCGGTTTTGAGTTCAATCACCACATAGCAGCGAAGGTTCAGGTTGTAGAACAATAGGTCTATATAAAAATCGTCGCCGCCAACGTTCAGATGATATTGATTTCCGAGGAATGCAAAACCGGTTCCAAGCTCCAACAGGAGCTTCGTCACGTCCTTCACGAGCGCTTCCTCGATTTCCCGTTCCAACATATCCGTTTTGAACGGAATGAAATCGAAAATGTACGGGTCTTTCATCGTCTGGATGGCGAGCTCACTCTGCGGAGAAGGCAGGCGCAATTCAAAATTGGATACCTTTTCGGCTAAAGCCTGCCGCTGATATAGGCCGCTCTCGATCTGATGGACAAGGACATTGCGCGACCAGCCGTTCTTTGCAGCCTGTTCCGCGTACCAGATATGCGCTGTCGGTTCTTTTATCTTGTCCATCAGTGTGATGTGATGGTACCAAGTGATTTGTGCAAGCGGTGCTTGCACAATTTCATCAGCTGGAAAACGCACCGCGAACTTTGCCATATACTTGAGATTTCGGGCAGAATACCCCTCATCTCCGGGAAGGACAACTTGATATCTGCGGCAAGGTTTTCGACAAACTTACTGCCCCAGACCTTATGCGCGTTGATGACCGTTCCAATCGCGTGGTACAGCCGAAGCAGTTCGCCGTTCACCTGAACTGTTGCCCGATACTGTGCCGTGCGGATCTCCTGTTTGACCAGTTCCACCGTTTCCAAGTATTCGTTTGCGTTCATCAGCATTGTCCTCCCCTCCTTATGGACTTATTGTAACAGAGAAAAACAGGAAAAGCAAATGTACAAGGCTTCGTTGCCATCCACTCAAACATCGGAATACCATAAATCGTCTACGCCATATTCAAACCCCCGCTTCGGTTTCAGTCATTTAAATTTGATACGAAGGCTTTTTCTATCACTGCTGAGCTCAATACTTTCGATATCCACCCATGCCTCCAATCCTTTTGCTCGCTCGTATATTTTTGTAATCGGGCGGCATTTATAGCGAGACGAGAGCGTTAACGTATTATTTGTAAAAGAGATATCAATGGATTTCCAAATACGAACTGCGTCCCGATCCGCCGCTTTCGAGCTATAGATTTTATACGGTTCGATCGTATCGACAACGGCCAAGATGAACAGCAGCGGGTTTTCCTGAAATTCAATCTTTTTGAATCGTTCTCCCACCAATGCCTCCAGCCCGCACTCCAGATATTCTGTTTCTGATGCGTCATTTGCTTTCCAAACGTTGTGAGAAATGACGCAATCTGCAATATGGGCAAATACGGGAATTTGCTCGATACAAAAGTGCTTGCCGCTCCACTCAAATGACTCGATGCCAGCATATTCTTCTCCGTGTTCCGGATATCTATGTCTGTAAGCAGATTCGTATACTTTTAACAACCTGTCAAAGAGTAGATATCCGCCGATGATACCGTGGTTATAGCATGGCGGAAAAAGCCTATGTATGCCGTAAGAAAAGTATTGCATAAGGAGTTTTTGCGGATACCGGAAACCAGTGACCGTTGCTCCGCATGCAAACTGTAGACCATCCTTCAATGATGGACTGTTGCCCAACAAATAGGAAATAATTGTCGACCTATCATGCGTTTCTCTGTGAGATTTATTGTGTCGCTGCACACTTCTGCGCAGCGGAGTGATCTGCTGGTACGGTGAATATGTAATGTCTAATTCACGCTTGATATTACGCAGTCTATAATATCCATCCAAACTGCATATTCTTGCTTCATTGTATCGTCTACAGCTTGGCTTCCAGTTTTCTTCCACAATATAACCATAATCATGATATAAACAGGTCAGAAACCAAAGATATGAAAACGGGAAGAAATCACCGTGCACCGCGAGATCCGCGCCACACTGCCCCTGTGTCAGACAATCCTCAAGGAATATCCCCAAGAAGAATGCCGACACCGTGTGAGTCGCTCTGTATTCGGAAAGCAGGAGCGATATGCCGTGTATGTTCACGTCGTGATGTGCATCCAACTCATAGACAATGTCGCCTTTTTGACCTTGCAAGAAATAATCTTGAATAAACTGTGCGGACCGTCCCGGTGAAGCAACAGGATCAGTATAGATTTCTGTGCCATAATAGTTCCAAACAGGTTCGTTTGTCACGAATGTGTTGCGCATAAAATCGAAGAAATTCATATTGCCATCCTCCGTGTAAGTCTGACTCTGAATGTATTACTCGCAAAGAAAGAACCGACTATATGCAGCCTTAGTCATTCCTTTAACCGCTCCCTATCCAGTGACAACTTCAGCAACAGCATCTTGAATTCCGGCGATATCCATGACGCGAATTCGCAGCCAATCATCGGATGCGCAAATGTTCCGCCGCCTTTGCCTTGTTTGGAAGCGATACCGATCGCCTCTGTCTTCTCAATCCATAGCTTTGGCGTCAAAGTAAACGAGGCAGTTTTCTTTTTCTCTAAAAGTTCAATGTAGCCCGCTTCTCTATAATCGGGATTGTTTTCCTGCTCCCACAGATTTAAAAATGCTAATGTGTTTTCACTGCGCAGCCAGCTCTGTATCACATATCCTGGGGTATTCTTGCTGTGATTTCGTGCAAGCTCAGTCAGCGAAATGTAACTATCATCCTGCTTTTGGGGCTGAGACTTCGACTGCTTTCTCTGTTCCATGCGGGCCAACACCTCCGCCTTACTTCTCTTATAGCCGGCAAGAACAGAAAGCCTGTATTCGTCAATCTCATTGTCCTTCGTAATTCGCAATATAATTCGGTCCCGCTCCTCACAGGTGATGATATCCTCAGCTACGAGGGGCTCCAACAAGTTTCCGATACCGATCATATCCACCAAACTAAGTTTCTCTGCCACATCTCTCACCTCTTAAGGTTATTGTAGCATAATGTACAGAAATATAAAAGATGGATCATTTCTGAGCCATAATATGCGAAACATAGCGCGTATTTTTTCTCGGCAAGCCCTCCTTGTCATAATCAATGTTACAGCGTGCCGCCTTTTCAAATTGTACATCCAGAAACTTCTTTAGCCCGATGATCGCCACATATTTTCCGTTAGAAAGAAGATGGTCTACCGCGGCACGAGTCCATTTTGCCTTTCCAGTCGGAGACGGTATTTGTTTTGAAAAAAGCATATCTGCAACCTTTCCCAAACTTGCACCTGCCATGTAGAGGTCAAAAACCAGGGCAACGTTATCTGCGTCACTCCTGTTGATTTCAAGTGTCCCGTTGTTGGTCAAAGTAAAACCATATGGTATTCTCATGTTTTGTTCCTCCTAAAATAAAAATTCCTATGTTGTCACCTCATCCAAGAGATAAAACATAGGAATAAATGATATTTTGTTATCTTCTGTATGCACATTCTGCACAGTTTGCGAGTTTATTTCATGTGATTTTCCGGCAGAAAAAGCAAAAACCATGTATAACTCAAGTTATACACGGTTTTTGTCTAATTTGGTGCGAGAGATGAGACTTGAACTCACACGACTGTTGCCACACGCCCCTCAAACGTGCCTGTCTACCTATTCCAGCACTCTCGCATTCAATTTTCGATTGCTCGGTTATTATAATCACACTTCGCGCGTTTGTCAAGTGTTTTATTTCTTTTTGGCCGGATGTTCCATCACTTTTTTACTTGCGCTTCGTCCCGATATCTGGTATAATACCGGTTGAATGTACACAAGGAAGGCGGGCGAAGGGGTTGCCGAAGTTTTTTGTTTCGCCGGACGACGTGCGCGGGCGCTTCCTGACGCTTGACGGGGAAAACGCGGCGCACGCGAAGGTCCTACGGCTCAGGCGCGGCGACAGCGTTCTCGTCTGCGACGGCTGCGGGACGGATTACCGATGCACCGTCTCCGATTGCTCCCCGCAGCAGGTGTGTCTGGTCATAAACAGCACGGAAGAATCCGGCGCAGAGCCGCCGGTCGCCTGCAGCGTCTATATGGCCTACGCAAAGGCCGACAAGCTCGAGCACGTGATCCAGAAGGCAACGGAGCTTGGCGCATACGAGATCGCGGCCTTCCCATCCTCCCGCTGCGTGCTGAAGCTTGATGCAGCCTCGGCGGAGAAGAAGCGCGAGCGCTGGCAGAAGATCGCCGCGTCCGCCGCTGCACAGTCGGGCAGGGGCCGGATCCCGCAGGTGCTCGTGATGCCGTCGTTTGAGGACGCGGTGCGGCGTGCGGCCGGATGCGAGCTGGCGCTGCTTCCGTATGAAAACGAGCACGCGCTTTCTCTGCGCCGCGCCATTGGCAGCGCACAGGCGAAGACCGTCTCGATCATGACCGGGCCGGAGGGCGGCTTTTCCGACGAAGAGGTCCTGCTTGCGCAGCGCGCCGGACTTCAGGTCTGTACGCTCGGTCCGCGCATTCTCCGCTGCGAGACTGCGCCGTTGTGCGCGCTCAGCGCCGTCCTGTTCGCCGCCGGCGCGCTGGACTGACGCGATAGATATTTAATATAATGTATATTTTTGAATCAAAGGACAGAACAGAATGATGACAAAGAACAAAACTGCTGCAAAAAAGACGGAGGATCAGTCCGTTGTCTATAAAGTCCCCGCCGCATTCGTGCTGATGATCGTTGTAATTTACGCGTTTTGGAAGCTTGGCGGCTATTACAGCACCGTAGAGGGCTTTACGGCGCTTTATCCGATGTTCTGCGTTCAGCGGTATGTGTTTCTGGCGCTGACCGCTGCTGAGCTTGTGCTGTGCATTCTGCTGAAAAACGGGCTTGCGCGGACGATCTGCCGCTACTGGCTGGCGGCGTTTGCGCTGCTGTTCGTCTCGAGCCTGATCCTGTCCATCTTCTGGACGGGCAACATGATCGTGATCTATCTGCTGCACGCGCTGGTCTACTGCCTGTACATGGTCTGGCAGCTTTACCATTCCGAGTTCTTCACCTTCTCGCTGGTCACGGCCTCTGCTGGCGTTGTATTCTATCTCATCGCCCGCACCTCCTATATGGCCAACCGCATCGCGGGAAGCGCGCTGCTTGCGCTGATCCTGATCGGCACGGCGCTCACCGCGTTCCTGTGCGCGAAAAACCACGGCAAGCTCAACCTTGGCAGCCGGATGCTGCGGCTGTTCCCGGACGGGTTCAATCCGCTGCTGTTCTATTTCATCTGCGTGCTCTGGGCTGTCGTGCTGGCCGCCTGCCTGATCTTCGGCTCCGGCTTCGCGTTCTACGCCATGTTCGCAGCAATTGCCGTCGAGCTGATCGGCGCGGTGTACTATACCTTCCAGTTGAAATAAAATCCGTCATAGACACACCCTCCGCTCCGTAAACATGGAGCGGAGGGTGATTTTTTGTTTTCTGGCCGTCAGATCCTTAAGAATACGCTGCTGCTGACCGCCGCGGCACTGCTGCTTCGGTTTGCGTCCATGCTGTTTCAGGCGCATCTGGCCGGGCGTATCGGTGCGGAAGGACTGGGCGCGGTGCAGCTGCTGCTGTCCGTGTCCGCGTTTGCCACGACGCTGGGGTTGGCCGGGATGCGCGTAGCGGCCTCGTGTCTGTGCGCGCAGGCGCACGGCAGGCGGGAGCCTGCGCAGGTGCAGCTGGCCGCCGCGCACTGCCTCGGCTTCGTGCTCGTGTCCAGCACGCTTGCGGCGGCCGGGCTTTATTGGGCCGCGCCGGTTCTGGCCGGGCGCGTGCTGCACGAGCCTGCGGCGGTAGGCAGCCTGCTCCCGGCCGGGTGTGCGGGGTTAGTGCTGGGCGGGTACCTGACCGCTGTGGGAAAGGTTTGGCAGCTGACCGCCATTGACGCGGGCGAGCGTGTTCTGGGGCTTGGATTGAGCCTGCTCCTGCTGCGTTTTGCGCCGCAGACTGTGTCCGGGGCCTGCTTTGCGCTGCTGGGTGGGGAGCTGCTGTCCTCCTGTGCGGCGGACGCGGCGCTTTACGCGCTTTACCGGCAGAGCTGGCGCGGTGTCCGGCAGACGGACGCGCCCGGGATGGCCCGGCGCGTAGGCGCTCTGGCAGCGCCGCTGGCGCTGAACGATCTGCTGCGCGCAGCGCTCCGGGCGCTGGAGCAGTTCCTCATCCCGTGGGGGCTGACGCGGGCTGGTGCGACGCGGCTGGGCGCGATGGCGGCATACGGGACGGTCATGGGCATGGTGTTTCCTGCGCTTATGCTGCCGTCGGCGTTTTTGTACGCGCTGGTCGATCTTCTGATCCCGGAGCTTGCCGCCTGCCGCGCACAGGGCCGCCGGGAGCGGCTTGCCTCCGTGACCGGGCAGTGTCTGCGGGCGGGGCTGCTGTTCGCTGGCTTTACGGCGGGCCTGCTGTATGCGCTGGCAGAGCCGCTTACGGCAATTTTGTATCAGAGCGAACAGGCCGGGCGGCTTCTGCGTGTGTTCGCGCCGCTGGCGTTGGTTTTATATCTGGACGCGTTGACGGATGGGATGCTGAAGGGTCTTTCCGAGCAGGTCGCAAATGTGCGCTATAACACGCTTACCTCGGCGCTGGACGCGGTGCTGCTCGTGCTGCTCTTGCCGCGCTGGGGGCTGGGCGGCTATATTTTCGCGTTCGCCGCGACGCATCTTCTGAACTTCACGCTGAGCCTGCGGCGGCTGCTGATCGTCACCGGCTGTCCGCTTCGACTGCGCGCGGCATTGGGCGTCGGGGCCTGCACCGGAGTCGGCGCGCTTGCGGCGCAGCTGCTGCCGGAGCTGGAAAGCGATCCGGCGGGGCTGCTGCTCCGCGCGGCGGTCTTTTCCGGTGTGTTTATTCTGGCTGCGTGTCTCAGCGGAACGGCGGAGCGCTGTCTGCCGCCGAGTCTGCGGGGGTTGCTGTATCTGCCGGAACGCAGCGAAAAAACGCAGGCGGTTCGTTGACTTTTTCACCGAAAAGTCCTACAATCAGAGTAGAATCTGAAACAAGGACGGGCTTTTCCATGATCTCTTTCCGCAATGATTATTCCGAGGGCGCGCACCCGCAGGTGCTCGCCGCACTTGAGAAAAATAACCTTGTCACGACCTGCGGCTACAGCATGGACGATTTCTGCGCCGAGGCGCGCGGCATCGTCCGTGCGCGCTTTTCCTGCCCGCAGGCGGACGTGCACTTTATGGTCGGCGGCACGATCACCAACACGACGGTCATCGCCGCCGCGCTTCGCCCGTGGGAGGGCGTGATCGCCGCCGATACCGGCCATATCAACGTCCATGAGACGGGCGCGATCGAGGCCTCCGGCCACAAGGTCTGCGCCATCGAAGCGCCTGGCGGCAAGCTGAACCCGGCGCTCGTGCGCGAGCTTCTGCGCCGCCACTGCGACGGACAGGACGAGCATATGGTCCTTCCGCGCATGGTCTATATCTCCGACGCGACGGAGCTTGGCACGATCTACACGAAATCAGAGCTTTCCGCGCTGCACGACGTCTGCCGGGAGTATGGGCTGTATCTGTTTCTGGACGGCGCGCGCCTGCCCGCCGCGCTGGTCGCGGAGGGAAACGATCTGGCCCCGGCAGATTTCGCAAAGTACTGCGATGTTTTCTACATCGGCGGCACGAAAAACGGCCTGCTGTTCGGCGAAGCGCTTGTCATCACGAATGACAGCCTCAAGCCGCATTTCCGGAACATGATCAAGCAGCGCGGCGGGATGTTCGCCAAGGGCTTTCTGTTCGGAACGCAGTTCAAGGCGTATTTTGAGGACGATCTCTGGCTGACCATGGCGCGCCATGCTGTCACGCAGGCGCAGCGCATTCAGAAAGCAGCGGCAGAAAAGGGCTATTCCCTCTACGCCGTCTCGCCCACGAATCAGGTCTTTCTTGTCCTCTCTCACGCGCAGATCGAGCGGCTGAAGCAGAACTTCGCGTTCGAGCTGAACGGGCGCGTGGATGAAGACCACGAGGCCGCGCGATTCGTCTGCTCCTGGGCGACAAAGCCCGAAGCGGTCGACGCACTGATCGCAGCGCTGTGATGGACAGGCTTTCCCATCCGTTTCCGCCGCTCTATGACGCGGAGTCGCGGATCTTGATCTTAGGCTCGTTCCCGTCGGTCAAATCGCGCGAGGCCATGTTTTTCTATGGCCACCCGCAGAACCGCTTCTGGCGCGTCGTTTCGACCGTGCTGGGCTGCGACTGCCCGCGCATGATCGAGGAAAAGCAGCAGATGCTGCACGCGCACCACATCGCGCTCTGGGATGCCATTGCAAGCTGCGAAATAACCGGCTCAAGCGACAGCTCCATCCGTGAGGCTGTTCCGACCGACCTCACGCCGATTTTAAAGACCGCGCCCATCCGGCAGATCTTCTGCAACGGCGCGACCTCCTATCAGCTCTACTGCCGCCATCAGCAAAAGCTGACCGGCCGGGAGGCCGTCAAGCTTCCCTCCACCAGCCCCGCCAACGCCGCCTGGAGCATTGAGCGCCTCACGCAGGCCTGGTCAGTGATTCTGGACGCGCTGGACTGACGACACAAAAATTCGCCTCCCCTTGTCATAGCACTGCATGACAGGGAGAGGCAGATTTTTACGCGCCGCCGGCTTTCCCGGCGGGGATTGTCCTCAAATGAAGCCCGAAACGCATCTGGTTCGTGCAGAGAACGACAGAAAATCGAATGGAGCTGTCAGGGACGGAGCAGACTTCGCGCCTACCGGCTGCATACGCGTTTCGCTTGGTATGCACGGAATAAAAATTAGCCAATTTTCGATTTTTTGTTCGCAAATTTCGGACAGATATGCTATACTGGGAGCAGAAGGAGGCGAGCGGATGCAGCGGCTGATTTTTCATGTGGATGTCAACAGCGCGTTTTTGTCGTGGGAAGCGGCGCGGCGCGCTGCGGCGGGGGAGGCCGATCTGCGGCTCATCCCGTCCGCCATCGGCGGCGACCGGGACAAGCGCACCGGCATTATTCTGGCAAAATCCATCCCCGCAAAGGCCTTCGGCGTTACGACCGGCGAGCCGGTCGGCATGGCGCTGCGCAAATGCCCGCAGCTGGTGCTGGCTCCGCCGGATTTCCGGCTGTATTCGAAAAACTCCAAAGCGTTCATCGCCGTCTGCCGCCGCTACGCGCCCGTTGTGGAGCAGGTGTCCATCGACGAATGCTTCCTCGACATGACCGGCACGGGGCTGCTCTATCCGGACCCGGTCGCCATCGCGCACATCATCAAAGACACGATCTTCTCCGAGCTGGGCTTCACGGTCAACGTCGGCATCGCGCCCAATAAGCTGTTGGCGAAAATGGCCAGCGACTTTGAAAAGCCGGATAAGGTACATACGCTTTTCGCGCATGAGATCCCGCAGAAGCTCTGGCCGCTGCCGGTCGGTTCGCTGTTTTCCGTCGGGCGGTCCACGGCGGAAAAGCTGACCGCCGCGCGCATCCGCACGATCGGCGATCTGGCGCAGGCGGACCTTGCGTATATCCAGCGGCTGACCGGCGTCAAGCTGGGAAAGCTCATTCATGACTATGCCAACGGCATCGACGATGCTCCGGTCCTTTCCGAGCCGGAGGCCGTCAAGGGCTATGGCAATTCTGTCACGCTCGAGCAGGACGTGACGACTCCGGCGCAGGCCAATCAGATCCTGCTTGCCCTGTGCGACAGCGTTGCGTCCCGTATGCGCGCAGACTCCAGGCGCTGCGCCTGCGTGACCGTGACGATCCGCGGAAACGACTTTCGGAACCGGTCGCACCAGCGCCGCCTGCCGGAGCCGACGGATGTGACGGCGGAGCTGTACGCCATGTCCCGGACGCTGTTTTCCGAGCTTTGGGACGGCGTGACACCGCTGCGTCTGCTCGGCGTGACGCTGAATGATCTGTGCGGGGACGATGCCGTACAGCTGTCCCTGTTCCGCGACGAGAAAAAGGAACGCGCCCGCAAGCTTGACCAGACCGTCGATCAGCTGCGCGGCAAATTCGGCGTCACAGCGATCTCACGCGGCAGCGTCACGGACGCGTCCCGGCGCGTGGGCAGGAAATACAAGGCCGAGCTGGATCCCGACAAAAAATGAATCAGGCGGACAGGCAAATGCTTTTCAAAAACTCCGCCCAAAGCTCCGGAAACGTGCGGGCGGGGACGGCCTCCGGCGCGACGAGCGGAATTTCGGCAAGCAGCCGCTCTCCCGCCGTGGCGGTCATTGTGCCGAGCCGCTGCCCGGCTTCGACAGGGGCCTGCACGGACTCGTCGACCGTAACCGCAGTCTGCACCTGCGAGGCCAGCGCCTTTTCGAGCAGAAGCGGCTCGCTGCGCTCCGGTACGGGCGTGATGGAATCCTGCCGTCCCAGCACGACCGGGACGGGCGGAATGCCGCCCTCCGGCTGCGGCGTGACGAGGGCGTAGCCGGAAAAGCCGTAGTTGAGCAGCGCTTTGGCCGATTCGAACCGGTCGACCGACGTTTTGCAGTGCAGCACGACCGCGACCAGCTCCATGCCCCCGCGCTCGGCAGAGGCCGACAGGCAGTATCCGGCGGCGGAGGTATAGCCGGTCTTGAGGCCGGTCGTGCCGTCGTAGAAGCGGACAAGCTTGTTGGTGTTGGACAGGCCGAACTGGCCGCCCCGCACGGTGTCCATCCAGATGGTCGTATACTCCTTGATCTCCTCGTGCTTCAAAAGCGCACAGGACATGAGGGCGATATCATAGGCCGTCGTCAGATGCGTGTCCGCGTCCGGCCCATCGTCCAGCCCGGTGCAGTTGACAAAATGCGTGTCCGTCATGCCGAGTTCGGCTGCGCGGTCGTTCATGCGCGAAACGAAGGCGGCCTCGCTGCCCGCCACGTGCTCGGCCAGTGCGCAGGCGCAGTCGTTCGCCGACGAAACGACGACGGATTTGAGCATCTCCCGGAGCGGCAGCTGCTCGTTTTCCTCAAGATAGATCTGGCTGCCGCCCTTGGCGGCTGCCGCGGCGGAGGTCGTGACAGTGTCGTCCCAGCCGATAGAGCCGTTGTCCAGCGCCTCCAGAACCAGCAGCAGCGTCATGATCTTCGTGACGCTGGCCGGGCGGAGCTTTTCGTGCGCGTTTTCTTCATAGAGGATCTGCCCCGTGTCTTTCTCCATCAGGATGCACGACGGTGCGGGCAGCGCCAGATCCTCCGCCTGCGCCGTCAGGCCCAGTCCCACTGTGAAAACAAACGCAAGCGCGATGCAGAGCAGCTTCTTTTTCATAGAAAAACACCCTTCCGTTTCATTTGTACAAGCATATGAAACGAAAGGGTGCGATATCACTTTGTTTAGGGTGTATCTGAAAACTCCCAATGTGACCGGCAGCGAGAAATTTTTGCGCTGAGCAAGACATTTTTTCGCAGGAATACTGACGTATTTCAAGGAAAAATGGTGCAGCGCAGCGTGAAAAGGTCCGCTGTCCGGGTGCGTTGGGAGTTTTCAGATACACCCTAGGCGTCCGGGTCGCAGATAAACTGCGCAATGTCCGCAAGAAACAGGCCGTCCGCCGCGCGATCCGGCAGTTCGACGGAAACGGGCGTCTGCAGCGGGAGCGCGCAGAGGCTCAGAATGGATTTTGCGTCGAGCCGGGAATCCTTGTAATTGAAATGAACCGGGAAAGGCTGGCGGTTCGCAATCGTGGCAAACTGCGCGATCTCGTTCACGGAATGGAACATGATGGTAAACTCTCTCACGGAAAATCCTCCTGCAATGGACTGTACAATCGGCTCGAAATCCAGTATAATCATACTGAAAAAGAAGAAATGCTGGGATTGGATTCTCTTTTATCCAGTATAATCGAAAACGGTATTTTATACTATCCACAAAAAATACAAACCTTTTTTGTGCATAATCTCTGATTTTGGTGGTTTTATGAAATTTGCTTGTTATACGCTCGGCTGTAAGGTCAACCAATATGAAACGCAGGCCATGGAGCAGCTGCTCATGCAGAGCGGCCATACGCTCGGCAGCTTTGACGAGATCTGCGACGGCTACATTATCAACACCTGTACCGTCACAGCCGTGTCCGATAAAAAGTCCCGCAACGCCATCCGGCGCGTGCGCAAGCTGAACCCCAACGCCGTGGTCGGCGTGTGCGGCTGCTATGCGCAGAGCAGCCCGGACGAGATCCGCAAGCTCGACGTGGACGTGCTGATCGGCACGGACGGGCGGGAGGCCTTTGTCAGGCATATGATCGGCGCTGCGCAGACGCGGCAGAAATGGGACTGCGTGGACGACGCGGGCGGCCCGCGTACCTTTGAGATCCTGCCCGCAGGCGGACTTGCCGCGCGCACAAGAGCGCTTTTGAAGGTCGAGGACGGCTGCAACAATTTCTGCACATACTGCATCATCCCCTACGCGCGGGGCCGCGTGCGCTCCATGCCGCTGAACGCGGCCGTGGAGCAGGCGAGGGGACTTGCCGCCGAGGGCTACCGCGAGATCGTCATCAACGGCATTGAGATCTCGTCCTGGGGCTGGGAGTGGAAGAACGACAGCTGCCTGCGGCAGCTGCTGGCCGCGCTGTGCGAGGCTGTGCCGGGCGTGCGCATCCGGCTCGGCTCTCTGGAGCCGCGCACGATCGACGAGGCGTTCTGCAAGACGCTTTCCGGATATGCGAATCTCTGCCCGCAGTTCCACCTGAGCCTGCAATCCGGCTCGGATACCGTCCTGAAGCGGATGCACCGCAAATACGATACGGCCCGGTACCTCGAAAGCGTCCGGCTGCTGCGGAAGTATTTCCCCGGCTGCGCCGTCACGACCGACCTGATCGTCGGCTTCCCCGGCGAGACGGAGGAGGAATTCGCGGAATCGCTGGAATTCCTGAAGACCTGCGGGCTTTCCATGTTTCACATCTTCCCATACTCCCGCCGCAAGGGAACGCCTGCGGCAGATATGCCTGACCAGATCCCGAACGCCGTCAAGGAGCGCCGCGCGGCCGAGGCCGCATCCGCCGCGGCAGAGCTGGAGGCCGCGTACCACGCGTCCATGCTCGGCACGACGCAGCAGGTGCTGTTCGAGCAGGAGGAAAACGGCCTGTACGCCGGTCATGCCATGAATTACGTTAAGGTCTATGTACAGGCGGCGCAGCTGCATAACGAGCTGCGCGCCGTGCGCGTGACGGACCTCTGCCGGGACGGGGTGTTCGGGGAATTAGAATAAGCGGTACTGCGGCAGCGGCTCGCCGAGAGCCAGAAGCCGAAGTCCATCGTCCAGAAGCACTGCCAGCAGCGCAATGAACAGCCACGCGCAGAAATACTGCGGGCAGATCTGCCCGCGAACATTGTGCGGCAGACCGCGGTAGTCCCAGACGGCATACGAGCGGTTGAACAGGGAACTGAACACCAGCTCCGAACCCGTTATGACGCAGGCGCCGAGAAGCGCCTGCGCACTCAGCGGCAGCCCCGGCACCCATTCGTTGAGCATACCGATGAGCGCTGCGCACAGGCCGCTGTCCAGAAACATACTCCAATGGGAGCGGCCGCGCCAGAGAAGCTCTATGCAGACATAGACCGTCCCGCCCGCAAGCACGATCAGGCAGAAATATCGAAGCGTCATTTTATCACCCCGGCGTTAGTATGGAGCAAATACACAGAAAAATTTCTAAAAAAGTGAAAGATTCCGGTTGACAAATCGATCTGAATCCCTTATAATACATCGTGCCCGTGAGATGCGGCGCAAGTAAATATGGCGGCATAGCTCAGTTGGTAGAGCATTCGGTTCATACCCGGAGTGTCATCTGTTCGAGTCAGATTGCCGCTACCAGGCCCGTTGGTCAAAAGGTTAAGACACCGCCCTTTCACGGCGGTAATATGGGTTCGATTCCCGTACGGGTCACCAAAAAAGAAACCATCCATCCGGATGGTTTCTTTTTTGGTGATTCGTATGTCGGACCGAACCCATTGGGTTCGATCGCCCGGCAATTCCATGCGCAAGCATGGCAGCGGTATGTAATATCGCAGCCTTCAGATAACACAAAAATCCAGACATCCTTATGATGCCTGGATTTTTTCGCTCCTGAGAACACCACTGCGATCCGAACGCCCAAGAGATGGACGCAAAAATATAAAAAATTGGAATCCGAACGATGAGGTCCGGCGTATTCTTTCCCATTCTGCTTGGAATTCGTGTGGGTTTCAAGGGAGCCTTTTTGCGCTGTCTTGCTTGACAAGCTGGGGGAAATGTGCTACTTTATGTTTAGCAATACAAAATACTTAGAAATGCAAGGATGGTGCGGATGGAAGAACGTTTTTTGCAGCAGCTCAAGAAGGGCGTGCTGGAGCTGCTGGTTTTGCAGACGATCTGCCGGGGGCCGACCTATGGCTACGAGCTGATCGCGCAGCTCGGCAGCCGCTCCGGCGGGCTGTTTACGCTCAGGGAGGGAACGCTCTACCCGATTTTATACCGGCTGGAGGACGACGGGCTGATCGAAGCGGTCTGGCAGCAGGAGACAGGGCGTGCGGCTCCGCGGAAGATCTATTCCGCGACGGAAAAGGGCAGAGAAGAAAATGAACGCCGTCTCGGCCTCTGGGCCGGATTCCGGACGGCAGTGGACCATTTTTGCGGGGAGGATGCAGGACATGAATGAAAAACAGCTTGCGCGCTATCTGCGCGCTGTCCGGCGGCGGCTGCCGCTATCGGGGCAAATGAAGGATCGAGTGATGGACGACCTGCGCAGTTCGATCAATGAGCGGCGCGAGGCCGGGCAGACGGATGCGGAGATCTTTGCCGCGCTTGGCCCGGCAAAGCAGGCTGCGGCAGAGCTTACCGCGCAGCTGCCGGGCTACGCGTTCCGCAAAAGCCCGCTGCGGTTTGTCTGCCTTGGCGCGGCGGTGCTTGCGCTGCTGGCCGGGCTTCTGAAAACCGTCACGAATCTGCGCGGCTTTGCGTCCGTCGGCGTTATCGGCGGCGCGGACGGGCCGACGGAAATTTTCATCGCCGGGCCGCAGATTTTTGATTGGGCAGACGTGATCGCCGCCGGGATCGTGCTGGTGCTCGGACTCATCGGATATCTGCTCCTGCGCCGTCTGCCGCCGAAAAAGGGCTGAAGCCCATATAGGAGGAATGACGCACATCCGCCGGGGCATCCGTCCGGCTGTGCCGGCAGCAGCAGATTGACGGCTCCGGCCAGAAGCATGACGAGGATCGGGCTGAGCTTTGTTTTGCGGAGCAGGACAAGGCAGACGGCAAAAATCGCCGCCATGGCCCAATTCGTGTCCGCAAGCGTCACGGCCTCTCCGGCCCAGACTGCGTTCGTCAGAATCAGGACGCCTGCCGAGGCGATCATGGCCACGACCGCCGGGCGTGGCTGTCGGCGCACCGGGTACGCCCGCAAGCCTTGTCCCGACAAACGTGGCCGCTTTGATCGCAATCGGGCCGGGGGGCCATTTCCGCGATGGCGACAAGATCGGCGAACTCCTGCAGACTGAGCCAGCTGTGCTGCGTGACGATCACATACCCGCCGCCGAATGTAAACGCGCTGAGATACAGCGTGGAAAGAAACCGCTTTTTCAGCACCTGGTTTCTGCTCTTCATCCGATTCGTCTCCAATCTTACGCGGCCATGCGCCGCGCTGCTTTGACCATCGTACCACAGGAAGCGGGACTGTAAATGCCGGATTCAGTCTGCGCCTCCGGTGCGCAAAAAACGTCCCCTGCCATGCGTATGGCAGGGGACGTCGCGGAATGCCGGGTTACAGCAGGATCTTTGCCAGCTCGTCGATCGTCTCGTCGAACACGCGCAGCGCGCTGCGGACGGTGTCGGGCTTCGTGAGGTCAACGCCTGCGATCTTGAGCTCTTCGAGCGGATAATCGCTGCCGCCGGTCGTGAGGAACTTCAGATAGCCGCTTGCGTCGCCGGTCGTCAGGATATGCTCGGCGATGGCCACGGCGGAAGAGAAGCCGGTCGCGTACTGATAGACGTAGAACGCGCGGTAGAAGTGGGGGACATACGACCATTCGGGGTCGATGTCCGCGTCGATGCCGATGCCGTCATAATAGGTGGCTTCGAGATCGTGGTAGACCTTGTTGAGCGATGTGGCAGTCAGCGGCTGGCCCGCAGCGTAGAGATCGTGCGCCTTGCGCTCGAACCCTGCGAACAGCGTCTGACGGTAGAGCGTCGTGCGGAAGCTCTCAAGGAAGTGGTTGAGGATGTATGCGCGGCGCTTTTCGTCTGTCTCGGTCTTCAGCAGATACTTGGTCAGCAGGACCTCGTTGACCGTCGAGGCGACCTCGGCGACCATGATGCGGTAATCGTGGTTGACATAATCCTGCGTCGTATCGGAGAACCAGGAGTGCATGGAGTGGCCCAGCTCATGCGCCAGCGTGAACGCGTCGTTGAGTGTCCCGGCATAGTTCATCAGCACATACGGATGCACGCCGAACACACCGCACGAGAACGCGCCGGACTGCTTGCCGTCGTTCTCATACACGTCGACCCAGCGCTCGGCGAACGCGCGGTCCAGCAGCTTCTGGTATTCCTTGCCCAGCGGCAGCGTCGCCTTCTTGACCAGCTCCTTCGCGTCCTCAAACGCGATGGGATAGTCGACGTCCTCCACGATGGGGACATACAGATCAAACACGTCGATTTTGTCGAGCTTGAGCGCGCGGCGGCGCAGTTCCAGATATTTGCGCATGGAGGGCAGGCTCTCGTGCACGGCCTCGATCAGGCTGTCATAGACGGACACGGGAACATTGCCGCCGTCCAGCGCCGCCTCGCACGCGGAGGCGTAGCCGCGCTGATTGGAGAAATAGGTGTCGAATTTGACGGAGCCGCCATAGAGCGTGGCAATGGCGTCGCCGAACTGCCGGTAGGTGCCGAACATGGCGCGGAACGCACCCTCGCGCACGGAGCGGTCGCGGCTCTCGCGGAAGACAGGGAACGTACCGGCGGTGAGGCGTACCTCCTCGCCCGCCTCGTTTTTGACCATCGGCAGCTGCAAATCAACGTCGGTCAGCATCTCAAACGCGGCCTTCGGCGTGCCTGCCGCGTCGCCCAGCAGCGCCAGCATCTGCTCCCGCGCAGCGTCGAGCGTATGCGCGCGCATACGGACGATATCGTCTACTGTGTGCCGGTAGGTCGCCAGCGCCTCGTCCTGCATCCATTCGTCCAGCTTTTCCGCCGGGATCGCAAGAATTTCGGGGTTCAGGAACGCCGTTGCGGCGCTGAACTTGACGAGCAGGCTTTCGCTGCGGGCGGCCATTTCCTGATTTTCCGCAACAGAGCCGTCCTCTGTCTTCTTCAAAAACGCATAGACATAGGGCATCTCAACCTTAAACATGGAGGCATAGACGGTGTCAAGCCCCTTCTTGAACGCTTCCTTGGACGTGCCGAGTGTGCCGGGAATTGCGGCCAGCGGTGCAAGCGCGGCCTCAGCCTCCTGCATTGCGGCTTCCCACGCCGCAGTGTCCGGGTAGATCTTCGTCAGGTCCCACTGGAACCGGATATCCTGCTCGCTTCGTTTCATAGCGTATCCTCCTTTATAGATACTTCTATTATAATGACCAAAATCTTTCCTGTCAACGTCCGCTGCGGATGGGCAGGCAGTTGCTTTTTTGTCATATTCAGGGTAAAATAAATAAAAGAACCTCAATTGGGGGGAATACGATGAAGAATACTGCTCATTCCGCGCGGCAGTTTGCTTTCTGCTGCGTGACCACGGTTCTGACGGCGCTGCCGGCAGCCCCTGCGCTGCAGTGACGTCCGGCGCGTAAAGCGCCCATAAATTTTTGGAAAACTTCTCCTGATTTTCCTTGCGCATTGCGGCAGGATGTGTTATAATAAAGAAAAAATGAAGACGTGTGCCCAGAATGCCGGACGGAGAGAACTCCTGCCCGGCGCGAAGCGTCCACGAAAATCCAATGGCGCAGCCATTTTCAACATAGATAGTTTTCACTACAAGAAGCAAACAATAAAAAAGGAGGAGATCTGAAGTAATGAAGAAGAGATTAGTTGCTTTTTTGTTAGTTCTGATTATGGTGCTCGGCATGTTGCCTGTGTCGGCGATGGCGGCGAGTAATAGCACGGTCGTGCTGCATCCGTCTGTGAACAACACTGTCACCGGCGTGAAAGTCAAGGTCGGTGATACAATCGACGGCCATACGGTAAGTAAAATCAACGGCTATGACATCACGGTTGACCTTGGCGAGTACAACGTCAACAATGATTCTTTTACGCTTCCGTATGCCAAGAACATCTGGGAAGGTGTAGACAACAATCAGGTTGACTACATTTCTTGGGCTGGCGGTGGCAGCAACAAAAGAAGTGAAGGCGGCTCCGCGCTCCTTGTCAATGGTAAGAACACTGCTTACTATTATTTTAAGGGTGCAACCCCCACCAGGTACACCTACCATCTGATTCACGAGTTTAACTACGTTGGCGGTACGCGCTGGGATATTATGGCAACTACAGCGGCGGAAAGCTACCAGATCGACGTCAACAAAGGCAAGCCGACCCGTGACCGCTACAAGTTCGATGGCTGGGCTGACAGTGCGACTGCGACTGATGCGCAGTATCAGCCGGGCGGCCCGATTGCCGTTAAACATGAAAACAGCCCCAAGACTGTCTACGCGGTCTGGGAGAAGAACGACTCTCCCGTGCCGGACAATCCCGGCGGCACGAAGCCGGACGTTGCAAACGCGCAAGTCAAGATCTGTGTGCAGTGCATCGAGGATTCGGCCACGCATCAGCCGAAGAACTATGGCATCCTGCCCGGCGCATACGTAGACGGCTTGCTTCAGGTGGATGGAACATACTACTATTCCATCACACTGAACAGAGCGAAATACATTGAGAAGTTCGATCAGGATAGCGGCAAAACCCACACCGATACGGAGCCAAACGAGAGCATCCAATTCAAATGGCAGTGGAAGAACGACAAGTGGGAGCTGATCAGTGACATTGCCCCTGTCATCAAGTGCCAGTGCGAGAAGCAAGTCGAAGAAAAGTACACCGTCACCTACACCGACGGCGTTGACGGCAAGTTCTTCGAGGATGTGGTCTTCTCCGACCTCAAGTCCGGCGTTGCTACCCCCGCGTTCGGCAAAGACCCGTACCACCCCGGCTACACCTTCGCAGGCTGGGAGCCCGAAGTCGCAGAAACGGTCACGAAGACTGTGACCTATGTTGCGAAGTGGACGCCTGTGGAGCCCAAAGCCCCGACGGCTGACGAGCTGAAAAAGCTTGACATGGCTGTTCAGGTCAAGTGCGTTGTAGATGCTGCGCAGCAGCATACGGACGCCTACGGCCTGCTCGGCGAGTACGATGAAGACTACTTCGTCGGCGAGCCGAGGAAGGACGGGGACGACTGGCTTTGCGACATCAGCTATGACCCCAACCTCTATGTGGCCGAGTTCAACACGACGTTCCAGAACCTGAAACATGTCCAAAACGATGAGAAGATTGTTCCGGTCACGCTGATCTGGGCCGGGGGCAGCTGGCAGATCAAGACGCAGGGCCGCGTACATGTGACGGAGGAATATACCGTTACCTACACCGACGGCGTTGAGAACGAAGAAGTTTTCGCCGATCAGGTCTATTCTGACCTTAGGAAGGATTCCACGACCCCCGCGTTCAACGGCACCCCGACCCGCACCGGCTACACCTTCGCAGGCTGGGATCCCGAAGTTGCTGAGACTGTTACCGCCAATGCGACCTACACCGCGAAGTGGACGCCTGTCGAGCCGACGCGCGACGATATCTTCGACGCGCTGAATGGCCTTGTTACCGTCACCTGCATCAACCGCTTCTGGAAAGACGGCAACAAGAACATGGACTGCGGTCAGGGGCAGTATGCCGCAAAGGCGGGTATTGTCGGGCAGGACTATACGCTTGAAGAAGGCGAGAATGCTGGCACATGGGTCGTGACCTTCCCGGTCACAAACTTTGTGAAGTCGTTCAAGCAGGATCCGGCGCACAACCTGTACACCAAGGACACGCTGAGCTGGTACATCCGCTGGGAAGACAATGCGTGGACATCCGAGCCTGTAGAGTCCGGCGTTGACGATCTGGTCAAGCTCACCCATGCGCCGACCGACTGGCGCGAGGTTGCCAAGATCGCAACCGGCGGCAAGTCCGACTGCATCCATACCCTCTGCGTGAACAGCGGTCTGAATGTCTGCGATTACGGCATCACCGTACCGTTCGTCAATTTCAATGAGGACGTTGTGTCTGTGCTACCGGAAGAAGGCGTTCCCGGCAGCTACATCGCGACGTTCAAAGTTGACAAATTTGTTGACGTTCGCGCAAAGGTATGCAACGACAAGAACTTCCCGGACGCACCGCGCACACACAAGCTGCTGACGCAGGAAACGGTTCAGTGGAGACTGTACGCGACGCCCGAGGCCGATGAGAAGATCGGCAACAACGTTCTGAACCATGTCTGGGAGGCAGAACCTGTCGAAGCGGGCAAGGACGATGTCTGCACGATCGCGCACAACTGGGTCGTGACCTTCGACCCGGCCAACGGCGGGGACACCTTCACGCAGAACGTGGAATACGAAGGCAAGGCGACCGAGCCTGCTCCCGAGAAGACCGGCTATACCTTCGACGGCTGGTATCTGGACGAGGCAGAAGAACCGTTCGACTTCGACACCATCATCACCTCCGATATCACCCTGACGGCGAAGTGGCATGTCACCCCGCACAACATCTACGCGTATGCAAGACTGAACAGCTATTTTGCACCGCTGACCACGAAAGAGTTCGATACGCCCATCACGCTGAACGAGGCGACCCTGTCCCGTCTCGGCCTCGGCAGCTACAACAGCCTCGGCTACATTTCTATCGGCAGCTTTACCTTCGATGCAATGCCGCTGACGGACGATCAGTACTTCGGCGATGATGCAGAACTGAGCGCAGTTGCTGAGAAGCTGGCGACCGACATCGCCCTCGAAACCGGCGTTTCTGACAAGATTGCCGAGAAGATCGCCTGGACTGTCCTGTACAAGACCGTAAACGAAGAGGACATGGCGCCCGGCTATCCGGCAGAAGCCGGCTACCAGCTCTCCGGCAACCTGAACCTCGCATCCGTTACGTTCAGAGCCGGTGCTGAGAACGTCGAGAATATGCCCGCTGTCAACTACACCTATGACGACGGCGCGATCGACTTCTACGACTTCTACTTCGCTGGCGACACCTTCACCATGCCCGCTGACCCGACCCGCGAAGGTTATATCTTCGAGGGCTGGAGCGTTAAAGTCCTTCCGGCTGAAAATGATGCCGACCACCTTGACGCTGACGGCGCAGACGATGCAGCCGATGAAACGCTCCTCAAGGCTGGCGACACCTACACCATCACCGCGGGCGGCGTGATCTTCACTGCACAGTGGGAGAAGAAGACGTTCACAGTCAAGTACTACCTCCCGGATGAAACCGGTGCGTGGGTAGAAAAGAAGATGGACACGGTTGACTCTGTTGACTATGCCACCTACAGCCTGTGGACTCCGAATGCAGAAGATGGTTACGAATTCAGCGGCTGGTATCAGAAAACAGCTGATATTGGCGTAAAAGCTAAGGTCGAAAAGCTGTACATGGCCAAGGAATGGAAGCTCTACGGCAAATTTACGCCCATTGAGTACACCATTCAGTATGTATACAACGACGGCAAGGCCACCAGCACCAACCCCACGACGTACACGGTTGAGAGCGATACCATCACGCTGGCCGATGCGACCGGCGCTGACTGGGGCAAGACGTTCCTTGAGTGGCACGACGAGAACGGCCAGAAGATCACCGAGATCCCCACTGGCTCGACTGGCGACCGCGTTATCACGGCATACTGGAACTGGCCTGTCCATCTCCACTACCTCGATAAGGACAACAACGAGATCGAAAGCGCTACGCTCTATGTCAGCGAGCTTGAACCCGGCGCATGCGTCCTGCCGACCGGCGAAAAGACCGGTTATGACTTCGACGGCTGGTATGAAGCCAAAAAGGATATCGGCACCGCCAGTCACAAGCTGAACGCTCTGTCCATAGCCAAGAAGTGGGAACTCTACGGGCGCTACACGGCAAAGACCGACGTGAGCTACACGGTCAAATACCTGCGTGAAGGCGACAATAAGGTTCTCGCGCCTGAAAAGGTCGTGACCGATCAGACGTTCGACACCGAAGTGACCGAGCAGGCCGCAGACGTGGTCGGCTACACGCCGGACGCACCCAGCAAGACGATGATCCTTGATGAATACAACAAGGTTCTCACGTTCTCCTATTCGGCCAACACCTACGACTACACCGTCCGCCACATCAAGCAGCTGCCCGACGGCTCCTATGACGAGGCAAACGCTGAGGTCGAAACGCTGAGCGGCAAGTTTGAAGCGCTCGCAGCCGTGACCGCGAAGGACTACGGCTCTCACTATCCGACCAACGACGCTGACACGAAGCAGAACATCAAGATCGAAAAGGGTCTGACGATCGATGTCAAGTATGATCTCGACGAGCATACCCTGACCTTCGAAACCAACGGCGGCTCCGCCATCAACCCGGTCACGGTCCGCCACGGCAATGCAGTTGCAAGACCCGCTGACCCGACCAAGGACAAGTACACGTTCATTGGCTGGTATGCCGACCCCGAATTCACCGAGGAGTATGACTTCGCAACGGTTCTGGAAGCAGACAAGACCATCTACGCCAAGTTTGAACTGACGTCCACCCCGATCGGCGACATCTATGTCCGCTACGATGTGCTCCACATCAAGCAGCTGCCCGACGGCACCTATGATCTGGCCAACGCTGAGGTCGAGCACCTGAGCGCCAAGAAGGACACCACCGTCACCGCGGTCATCAAGGATTACAGAGCAACGCATCACGTCAATGTCAACCGCACGCTGAGCAAGCTGACCGGCACGGCTATCCAGCCCTACATGGGCGTGGACGGCAAGCCTGTCTACACCATCCTGTCGGTCTACTACGATCTGGACTTCCATACCCTGACGTTCGACACCATGGGCGGCTCCAAGATCGCGCCGGAAACGGTTCGCCATGGCCTGACGGTTGCAAAGCCCAAGGATCCCGTCAACGGCGGCTACATCTTCGACGGCTGGTACACCGACAAGACCTACAGGACCCCGTACAACTTCGCGACCCCGCTGACGCAGGATACGACGATCTATGCCAAGTGGTTCCTGATCGTCCTGCCCGGCGTCACCGTCAAGAAGAACACCCCGAAGCTCAACACCGCTGATCACTTCGCGTATGTCCAGGGTTATCCCGACGGCACCGTGAAGCCCGCAGGCAACATCACCCGCGCTGAGACGGCCGCGATCCTCTTCCGTCTCATGGATGATGCGTCCCGCAAGACCTATTACTCCACCAAGAGCGGCTTCCGCGATGTCGCCTCCGGCAGCTGGTACAACACCTACGTTGCGACTCTGAACAACGCCGGTGTCATCACCGACAGCTCCAACGGCTACTTCCGCCCGAATGAAGCCATCACCCGTGCAGAGCTTGCCGCCATGCTCGCCAAGTTCTCCGAGACGACCGGCGCTGCGAACTACTTCAATGACGTGTCCGCCAAGTACTGGGCGGCCAACGCCATCGCGATCTGCGCCAAGCTCGGCTGGATCACCGGCTATCCCGACGGCACCTTCCGTCCGGACAAAAACGTGACCCGTGCTGAACTCATGGCTATGATCAACCGTGCCACCGGCCGCGCACCCAAGTCCGCCGACGCATTCCTGCCCGGCATGAAGACCTGGATCGACAACACCTCCGATAAGTGGTACTACCTCGACGTGCAGGAAGCTACCAACAGCCATTCCTACACGGTCAAGGGTTCCGAAACCTGGACGGCTCTGACCTCCGACCCCAACTGGTCGCTGTACGAGTAAGCCTCTTCGGACGCAATTCCCCGGTATAATCCAAATCAGCCCCTGCCGCCAATTCGGCGGCAGGGGCTGAAAAATTCCCCCGGCGGCGCGGTCCACGACGGACTGCCGCTGGGGGAAGCTGTTTATTTTTGGACGCTGCGCGTTATAACCGGCCCAGACGGAACTGCTCGATCATTTCACCGGTCAGGCTGATGTGGGAGTGATCCTCCGGCAGCTCGCTGCGCAGGTGCCAGCTCGCCTCGGCCAGCTCGGATTCCTGCACGGTGATCCTGTCGCTGCCATCCAGCTCACAGACGAAGCCCATCAGGAGCGTGTCCGTGAACACCCACGGCTGGGATTTGTAAAAGCGGAGGTTTTTGACCCGGAGGCCAGCCTCCTCCATGACCTCGCGGTGCACCGTGTCCTCAATCGACTCACCGATCTCATTAAAGCCCGCGATGAGGGCATATTTTTTGAACGGCCGACCGCGATAGCGCGTGAGCAGCAGCCGGTCGCCGTCGTGCACCGCGACGATCACAGCCGGGCAGATCTTCGGGTAGACCGTGTTTTTGCAATGCGGGCAGACCATGGCGCGCTCGATCGTGCTTTTCTCCATGCGCGCGCCGCATCTGCCGCAGAATTTCTGGGAATCATACCAGCGGTACAGGCTTTCGCCCGCAGCGGCGGCGAACAGGGCGGCGCTTGTCCCGTCCGTCATGGCGCGGAGCGACGAAGAGGGAGCATAGCGGAACGTGTCTGTCTCGCCGGGGTGGGCGGAGACGAGATAATATGCCGTTTCGTCAATGGAAAAGGCGTACTGCGCCTCGCCGCCGTCCGGGATCTCGCACATCCGGGGCAGCGTGAGCGTTTCGCCGCTCAAATTACAGTAAACTGTATGATCCGGCTCAAAAATCAGCGCAATATCATCCGGCGACGGTGCTTTCCACGACATTTCATTGTGATACATATGCGGATACAGATCCTGAAGCATAGCTTTCCCTCCTCAGCGCCCGGCGAAGAACACTTCGATCTCCGCCCGGCCTGCCTGTATGCTGCCCTGCGCGAAAAACGGCTTTCCGCCGCCGCGTCCGTGCAGCTGCGCGTTCAGCTCCTTTACCAGCTGCCGCAGATCGCCGTCCTGTTCGCCGACGGCGTATTTATAGCCGTCCGCGTCGCTGCCGGCAAAAACAGCCGCACGACCCCCGCAGGCCGACATGACCAGATCGGTCAGCCGCCGCAGGCTGTCCGGGTTCATCGCAGGCTCAAACAGCAGGACGTTTCCTGCCCCGGCAAGTGCCTGCGCCTTCTGCGCAAACACAGCCTCTTCCAGCCCGGCTGCGCGCTGCTTCTGCGCGGCCTCCGCGTCCAGAAGCCGACGCACGGCGGAAGCCGTCTCCAGCGGCTTCGCCGACAGCAGGCCTGACACGCGCCGGTTCTGCTCGGCAATTTCGCTCAAATAGGCAAGCGCACGTCTGCCGCACAGAATTTCCAGCCGCACGCCGTCATGGAATTTCACGCAGGAGAAAATTTTGATCAGCCCAATTTCCCCGGTGCTGCTTACGTGCGTCCCACAACAGGCGCAGATGTCCGCGCCGGGGATGGTCACGATGCGCACCTGACCGGTCAGCTCCTTCTTGCTGCGGTAGGGGATGGCCTTCAGCGCCTCGGCATCCGGGTATGTAATTTCGATCGGGACGTTTTTCCAGACCCACTCGTTGGCCTCGGCCTCGACGGCGGACAGGTCCTCCTGCGTCAGCATACCGGAAAAATCAATGGTCACAAAATCCGCGCCCATGTGGAAGCCGACGTTTTCATAGCCGAAGCGGCGGTGTATCACGCCGGAGAGAATATGCTCGCCGGAGTGCAGCTGCATGAATTCGAACCGGCGCGCATAGTTGATCCGGCCCTCGACGCTCTGCCCTTCGGAAAGCGGCTGCTCACAGAAATGCACGATCTCGCCGCCGCGCTCGTGCGTGTCGGTCACGCGGACACCGGACAGAAAGCCGGTGTCGCCCGGCTGGCCGCCGCCCTCGGGATAAAAGCAGGTTCTGTCCAACACAACGTCATAGCCGTGCTTTCCCGGCTGACAGGATACAACGCGCGCTTCAAACGCTGCCTGATGCGCGTCCTGATAATAGAGCTTTTCTGTTGCCATTTTGACACCTCTTGTCAGATTTTTAACTATCATAGCATACAATCCGTCAAAATTCCACTGGAATTCGTTCGGATTTTGGTTGACAAACCGGGGAAATCAACCTATTATATAAGTTGGGCGATTTCAAAAGCGCCCGATATTCTGAAACAAAAAGGGGGAAGAACAAATGGACGCAGGAAGTAGTAGCGGCACATCCGCAGGCCGAAGTCGGCCCGAGCACCAGCCGCCTTTGTGCGTCCGGTGCTTGCAGCCCCTGTCATTCTTCGATTGATGTGCCTGCGTTGTGTCTTTACCTTCCTATTCTTTACATTTAGGAGGAACAAGACATGGCAGAAAGCAATTTTTCCCTGCAAAAGACCCTGACCATGCTGCTCGACGAGAAGAAGTATCATTCTCTGCGCGACATCCTCAGCACCATGAATCCCGCCGACATCGCCGCCATTTTTGACGATCTCGATCAGGCGCGCCTGCCGCTTCTGTTCCGGCTTCTGCCGAAGGAGCTGGCCGCCGAAACGTTCGTCGAAATGGAGCCGGAGGCGCAGGAGCTTCTGATTCAGGGCTTCTCGGATTCCGAGCTGAAGGAGGTCATCGACGAGCTTTACGTCGACGACGCCGTCGATATCGTGGAGGAAATGCCCGCGAACGTCGTGCAGCGCATCCTGACCCAGGCCGAGCCGGATATGCGCAAGCAGATCAACGAGATCCTGCGCTACCCGGAGGATTCCGCCGGCTCGATCATGACCACCGAATATGTCTCCCTGCGCCCGAATATGACGGTCGAGGAAGCGATTTTGCGCATCCGCCGCACGGGCATCGACAAGGAGACGATCTACACCTGCTACGTGACGCGCGGCCACAAGCTCATCGGCCTCACAAGCGTCAAGGACCTGCTTCTGTGCGAGGACGACGATGCGACCATCGAGTCCATCATGCAGGAGCACGTCATCACCGTCGGCACGCTCGACGATAAAGAGCAGGTCGCCCAGATGTTCAGCAAGTACAACTTCCTCGCTCTGCCGGTCGTGGACACGGAGAACCGGCTGGTCGGCATCGTGACCTTCGACGACGCCATGGACGTCATGGAAGACGAGGCCACGGAGGACATGGAAAAGATGGCCGCTATGCTGCCGTCCGAACACCCGTATATGCGTTCGACCCCTGTCGAGATCTGGAAAAACCGTATCCCGTGGCTGCTGCTGCTGATGGTTTCGGCGACGCTGACGGGCATCGTCATCACAAGATTTGAAAACTCGCTGGCCGCCCTGCCGTGCCTCACGGCGTTCATCCCCATGCTGATGGACACCGGCGGCAACTCCGGCTCGCAGGCCTGCGTATCGATCATCCGCGGCATCAGCCTGAACGAGATCGAATTCCGCGACCTGGGACGCGTGGTCTGGAAGGAGATCCGCGTGTCCGTCCTCTGCGGCGTGTGCCTGGCAATCGCCTGCTTCGCGAAGATCATCGTGGTCGATATGCTGCTGTTAAAGAGCGAGAGCGTGACGTATCTGGTAGCCTTTGTCGTCTGCGCGACGATGGCCGTGACGGTCTGCCTTGCCAAGATCGTCGGCTCAACGCTGCCGCTGCTGGCTAAAAAGCTCGGCTTCGACCCGGCTGTGATGGCCTCGCCGATCATCACGACGATCGTGGACTTCCTGTCCCTGCTTGTCTATTTCGCTTTTGCGACCGCAATGCTCGGCATCGGATAAAAAACCGCCCGCTGCACATAATGTGCAGCGGGTTTTGTATGCTCGAATGCACGCCTCTACTGCTCGGTAAAGCACTGGCGCGGGAGCGCCCCAAGGCATCCACGGAGGGGAAGGCGTTCAGCGCAAAACTGGGAACAGGAGCTTCTGGTTTTCCTGCGTGTACATATTTTCCCGCGTAATGAGGACGCAGGAAACCTCAACGAAATCGTCGGTCTGCTCGCCGTTTGCCACGCGAACGGCCTGCTGGACGGCCACGTAGCCCATGTTGAACGGCCGCTGCGTGACAATGGCCTGAATGATGTTCTGCTCTAAAAACTGGATCTGCCGCTGCGAATTGTCGCAGCCGACGACATAGACGCGCCCGCCCATGCCCAGCTCGACCAGCGCGTTTGCCGCGCCGACGTTGCAGACCTCGTTCGTGCACACAAAGCCCCGGATCTCCGGGTCGGCGGAAAGAAGCTCCGTCGTGATCGTCTGCGCCTGCTCGGTCGAGTTGTCGCAGCAGAAGCTGCCGAGGATCTCGATATTTCCTGCCTCGTTCAGTGCGTCCAGAACGCCGCGCGTGCGTTCAATGCCCGTTGTGGTCGTCAGCATATGCTGAATGACCGCGACCTTTCCGCCCTCCGGCAGATAGGATGCCATGGCGCGGCCCATCTCCAGCCCGATCTCATAGCTGTTGCTGCCGACAAAGCAGGCGCGGCCTGCGGCATTGACGTCCGTGTCGATCGCAACGACGCCGATCCCGGCAGCGATGGCTTCCTCCGTTGCTTCCGCGCAGCGGTCATAGTCCGCGGCAGAGAGGATCATGACGTCCGGCTTATCCGCTGTTACCTGTCGGATCAGCTCGATCTGCTTGTCAATGTCAATTTCGCGCGGCGAGGTCAGGACCTTCAGCTCGACGCCGTATTCCTCCGCCGCCTTTTCAACGCCGGACAGGAGCGTTCCCCAGAACTCCGCGACCTCTGTCACGGTTTTCAGAACCAGCGTCACCCGCAGCGGCTTCTGTGCTGCCGCGCAGCCCGCAAGATTCAGGAGCAGACAGAGCAGCAGGAGAAAAACGGTGCATTTTTTAATCCTCCGCATGGCTGTCCTCCTTTCCCCGCACAATAGGCAGCACGAGCATGACCATCGTGCGCACGCCGGGCGTTGAATAATACTTCATGACGGCATCCGGGCCGAAGAACAGCTGCAGGCGCTCGTTGACGTTATAAACGCCGATTTTGGTGCTCTCCGCGTCGGATTCCTTTTTGTCGAGAATGGTCTTCAGCTGCTCCGGCGTCATGCCCACGCCGTCGTCCTCGACGGTGATGAGCAGGCGGTCCTCCTCCAGCAGCGACTCAATGCGCACCGTGCCGCCCTGCTGCTTGACCTTGATGCCGTGATAGATTGCGTTTTCCACCAGCGGCTGCAAAATGAGCTTCGGCAGCAGGCAGTCCTCCGTCTGCGGGTCAAGGTCGATCTCGTAGCGCAGCTTTTCGTTGTAGCGCATCTTCTGGATGGTCAGATAGCTGCGCACATGGGCGATCTCCTTTTTGAGCGTGTTGGTGTCGGAGCCGTCGCCGATGGACGAGCGCAGCAGCAGCGCCAGCGCGCTCGTCATCTCCACGACCTCCGCATTGCGTCCGGCGTGGCTCATCCAGATAATAGAGTCGAGCGTGTTGTAAAGAAAATGCGGCTGGATCTGCGCCTGCAGCGCCTTCCATTCGCTCTTGCGCTTCTGCTCCTCGCTGCGCAGCCGTTCGTCCATCAGTTCGGCAGTTTTGGCGATCATGTGGTCAAAGCTGTCGGACAGCTGGCCAAGCTCCGTGCGGGAGGATACCTGGCTGCGCACGTGCAGATCGCCGTCCTCCACGCGCCGCATCGTCTGCATCAAACGACGGATGGGTCCTGCGATGGAGCGCGAGAGCTGAAGCGCGAACACCAGCGCAAGAATGAGCGCCGCCGCCGCGATGAGCAGATAGGTCTTGTAGATCCTGTCCTGACTGCGCAGCAGCTCCTGCGTGTAGGCAACGCCCACCGCCGTCCATCCGGTGGCCTCCGATGCGCAGGCTACATAGAGCCTGCGCATCCTGCCCTTGCCGGAGAGCGTGCGGCCGTCCGCCGCTGCCAGCACCTCCGCGACGTTTTCCTCCTTCAGTCCCGCATAGATCAGATCCTGCTGCGGGTGCCAGAGGATGCCGCTGCTCTGGTCGATCAGATAGATATAGCCCCGGCTGCCGAGCTGGATATCCGCGCAGAGCCGGTCGATGATCTGGTAGTTAAGGTCGATGAGCAGAACGCCCTGCATATTCCCTGCGCGGTCGAGCACGGCCTTGGAGAACGAAACGACCCAGTTGTACTGGCCCGCGATCAGGTTTTCCACGCGCGAGGAGGAAACCTGTACCTCGTGCGGTTCCTGCAGCGCGGCCTGGTACCAGTCTGCATTCTGGTAATTGGAATATGTGTTGAGCGACGCACCCTCGCTTCCGAACAGCGCGCCGCCGGATTCCGGGATCAGGGCGATGGCCGAGATCTCCGAGCGGATCTTCTGTGCGGCGGCCAGCTGCTCCTGCGCTTCGCGGCAGGCCGCGTCCGTCAGCCGGTGCTCGTTGGCCGCACGCAGATAAGCCGCGACCGCGCCGTTGTCGACAATAAAATCGGAAATATCCTTCATGTACTCCACGTACATATCAAGCTCGGCGTTGACGCGGCGGATCAGCTGCTCGGTGTACTCCGTCGAGCTGTCCAGCAGCTCGTTCGTCGAGACGCTGATCGACACATAGGTCATGGCTGCCGTAATGACGAGGATCAGCAGCATGAACAGCGCCGCGATCCGCGTGCCGATGGAGTGCCGGGAAAAAAGTCGTGCTTCGGTCATGTTCCGCTCTCCGCCTCCCTGTACTGCCGGGGCGTCATGCCGGTTCTGCGGCGGAAGGTGAGCGAGAAATAATGCGGGTCGGCAAAGCCGATGCGCTCGGCGATCTCATAAGTGCACAGCCCCGTTTCACGTAGATATTCCTTGGCCTTCTCCATACGCAGGTTTGTCAGATATTCCACGAACGACTGGCCGGTCTTTTCCTTGAATACCGTTGAAAAATAGCTGCGGCTGACGCCGAGATGCTCCAGCACGTCCGGCAGCTTGAGATCGCAGTCGGCATAGTGCTCGTTAATATACGCGACGGCCAGACGGCCGCAGCGGGCGGCAGGCGTGTCGTTCTGCTGGGCCTGACATTGCAGAATATAGCCCTCAAGCCGCTCGACGGACAGCCGTACCTCCTCCAGCGCATAGCCCTGCTGCGGAAGGAGCATGGCGGGCGCGCGCAGCAGCTGCTCACGCGTCAGATGCGAGGCCACAAGGATCTGCAGGCGCTGCAGAACGGGGCGGCACTCGCTCTCATGCACCCTGCGGCGGCGCATACAGGTAAAAAGCGTCCCGGTCAGCTCCAATGCACGGCTGCCGCTGCCGGATTGGAGCGTGCTTGCGATCTGCGCCGCAGTCGGACAGTCGTCCGTCTGCAAAGAGCCGGAGGATTTGCGCAGCTCCGGGTCAAACAACAGTGTCTCGCCTGTGGAAAACGCGTAGCCCAGCGCGTGCTGCGCCTCCTGCGCGGACTGCCGCAGGCCGTCAAGCCCGGCATAGGCCCCGCCGATCCCGATGGGGGCGGTGATCTCCGCCTCCTGCATCACCGCGCGCAGATGGCGCGCTCCGGCGGCGGTGCGCGCCATGAGTTCCGCCGTTTCATCGCCGCTGACGATGAGCATAACGTGCTGGTCGCCGAGCAGCCGGAGCTGCGCGGGCGCACAGCCCTGCGCCACCCGATGGCCCTGCGCCTCAAAGCCCTCGGGGCGCTGCGGCAGCGCCGCCAGCGCGACCGCATGGAACCGCCCGCCAAGCTCAACACCGGCGGCAAGCGTCGCCTCCGGCAGCTCCTGCGCCGTGTCGGACTGTAAAAGCCCCTGAAAGAAATGATCCTTCAGCACCTCGTCTGCCAGCACGGCCCGGCTGTAAAGCCCCTGCCGGTTGTCCCGGCGCGAAAGCTCCGCAGACAGGTTCTCCAGCAGCTGATCAAACTCCTTCGGGCTGACGGGCTTGAGCAGATAATCGTGGACATGGTACCGGATGGCCTTCTGCGCATAGGAAAACTCGCTGAAGCCGGTCAGCACGACGACGATCGTGTCCGGAAATTTCTCATAGATGTTCCGCGCCAACTCCAGCCCGTCGACAAAGGGCATACAGATATCCGTGATGACCACATCCGGCAGCACGGATTCGAGCTGTTCAAGCGCCTGACGGCCATTTTCAAAGACATGGGGCGGCGCAAAGCCGAATTTGTCCCAATTGGTGTTCTGTGCCATGGACTCCCGGACAAGCATTTCATCCTCTACAAGCATGATCTGGTACATACGGCGCGCCCTCCTTTGTATTTGTTATTAGTGTATAACAAAACGGTCAAAATTGCAATCAAATTTAGCAATTCGCCAATATGCCCGTGCGGTATGACGCGGAAAAATTCGTCGATATCGAACGTATCCGGTTGCTGAACGATATTCGGCATGATATAGTAAAGGAAACGCAATGAACAGAAAGGAAGCTTCAGCATGGCAGAACAGGAAGGCAAAACCATACACTCCGTTGCGAAGGCGATCCGTCTTCTCGACATTCTGACGGAAAGCGGTCAGCCCGCTTCCCTGACGGAGCTTTATCAGAAAACCGGCTGGCCGAAGAGCACGATCCACGGTCTGCTGTCCACGATGCGCGAATCCGGACTGATCGAGCAGATGCCGAATGGCCGCTACTGGCTGGGCATCCGCCTGTTTGAATACGGCTGTGCCGTCTCCAACTCATGGGATATCGGTACGATTGCACGGCCGCATATGCAGAGTATCTGCGCTGAACTTGGCGAGAGTGTATTCCTGTCGGTTTTTGACCGTGCAGCAGTCGTAACGCTGGCAGAGGAGGAGTCCCGCGCAAGTCTTCGCGTCGTGTCCGAGGTCGGCGCACGGCTTCCGGTCTATTGTACGTCGCAGGGAAAGCTGTTTCTTGCCAACAGTTCCCCGGCGGAGTGCCGCCGCATTCTTACACACACCGAACTCAAGGCCTTCACGCCCCATACACTTACCACGCCAGAGCAGTTTGTGCCCGAACTTACCCGCATCCGTGAGCAGGGCTACGCTGTGGAAAACGGCGAGTATAAGATCGGCCTGCGCTCCGTCTCCGCGCCGATCCATGACGTGACCGGCGAGGTACGCTACGCCATCGGCTGCGTCGGAATGTTCCGGCAGGTGCAGTCCGACGAGTTTCTCCGCGCCATCCGCCTCGTCTGCGCCGCAGCCGAGACGATCTCCCGCGCCATCGGCTATCACGGATAAACAGGCCCGCCGGACAGTTTTTTCTGTCCGGCGGTTATTTTGCTTGCATGTATGCGGCATCGCATGATATACTGGAAGGGAAAAAGAAAGAAAAAGGGGGATCCTTCATGTCCAAGACCTTCCTGCGGCGGCTGTTCGTGCTGGCGCTCTGCGCCTGTCTCGTGCTGCTGGCCGTATTGCCCGCCGGGGCCGATTTCGGCGATTACTCCGGCGATTCCGATTTCGGTGATTCGTCCGATTGGAGCAGCTCCGACTCCGATTGGGACTGGAGCAGCAGCGATTCCGACTATTCCAGCAGCTCCGAATCCTCCGGCGGGATCAGTACCATCGTCGTCGGAGCCATCATCGTCTTCATCGCGATCGTTTCGACCTCACGCACAAAGAAGAAGAAGGGAGCGTCCGGCGGCACCAGCTGGTCCGCGGCTGCGAACCGCAAGCTGAAGCCCATGGCTGAGTATGAGCAGCTCGACGAAAACTTCGACAAGGCTGAGCTGACCTCCAAGCTGTCGAACCTGTATGTACAGATGCAGGATTGCTGGCAGAAGAAGGATATCTCGCCCATCCGTCCGTACTGCACCGACGCGTTCTTCACGCAGATGGACAATCAGATCCAGCGCAAGAAGCAGCAGGGCCAGACCAACTACATCGAGCGCATCGCGGTTCTGTCCGTGGAGCTGCGCGGCTGGTGCCAGGAGGGCGGCAACGACGTGCTCGTCGCCCGTCTGAACACGCGCATCGTCGATTACACGCTCGACGACAAGACCGGCAAGCTCATCTCCGGCAGCAGAGACAAGGAGAAGTTCATGGTCTACGAGTGGGATCTTGTCCGCACGACCGGCACGAAGACCGAGAAGGACAAACCCATGCAGACCGTCAACTGCCCGAACTGCGGCGCACCGGTCGAGATCAACGCCAGCGCCAAGTGCCCGTACTGCGGCAGTGTCATCACCCTCGAGGAGCACGACTTCGCCCTCAACGCCATCCGCGCCATCTCTCAGCAAACGAGAGGATAACGCGCCCCGGCAAACGCATTCCACTAAAAAACTCCACCGCCCAGGCCGAGCGGTGGAGTTTTTTGAAATTTAGCCTCTGCGCGGCGCTTACGCCTGCAGATTGAGCGCGGGATTCATATAATAGACGTTTTTCTCGTCCAGCCTCCGGCGCAGCAGCTCAATGGCCTCGCCGAAGCGCTGGAAATGCACGATCTCGCGCTCCCGCAGGAAGCGAATGGCGTCGTTCACATCCGGGTCGTCAGAAATGCGGAGGATATTGTCATACGTCACGCGCGCTTTCTGCTCGGCTGCCAGATCCTCCGTGAGGTCGGCGATGGGGTCGCCGGTGACGGCCATGGTCGCGGCGCTCCAGGGCGTGCCGGAGGCGGCCTGCGGGTAGACGCCGGCGGTGTGGTCGACAAAATAATTCGCAAAGCCTGCCGACTCGATCTGCTCCTGCGTGAGCGTCCGCGTCAGCTGGTGCACGATCGTGCCGACCATCTCCAGATGCCCCAGCTCCTCAGTACCAATGTCGGTCAGCAGCCCCTTCAGCTCAGGATACGGCATGGAATAACGCTGACTCAGATAGCGCAGAGACGCGCCAAGCTCCCCATCTGGACCACCATACTGGGAAATTATAACAGCTGCCAGCTGCGGGTTCGGGTTTGCGATGCGGATGGGGTACTGCAGCTTTTTTTCATATACAAACATCGTTTATTCCTCCGTTTCCGCGTCCCAGGGCCATGGATCGTCCAGCCATGTATAGCAGCCGCCCGCGGTGGCCTCCATCTGCGTGAGCGCCATGCCGCTGTCCTCCGCCTGCTGCCGCAGCATTTCATACTGCTCGACGTACTGGTTGAACAGCTGCACGGCCTCCTCGTCGTCCGCGTGGGTATCCAGGTACAGGCCAAGCTCGGTAATGGCGAAATTCGCCGCCTGAAGGTCCTGCATACTCTGCATACCGTCCGCGCTGCGCGGCTCGACGCCGCTTGTGCCGCGATATGGAAGGTCAAGCCCCGGAAACAGCGTGCCCTTCATCAGCGCGCGTCCCGCCGTATAGCGGTCGGGGTTCTGCCCCTGAAACGGGACGTAGGGATTGGCCAGCGGCGCGCAGGCGGGAAGCGTTCCCCGCATATCGCCGCAGCCTTCGGCAGTCTGGGCTGCCTGTGTCTGCATATCAGCCAAAAAGATCGGCTCCTCTCAAGAGATTCGGGCGCATTCGCCCTGAACCAATCTATGCGGCGCTGCTTCGACAGGTGAACGGGGACTCTGTACTTTTTCTCTGTCAGATGGTATACTGAGATAAAATGCCACAGCCGGGCGCTCCGGATGCGGCAGCTTTTCGGGAGGTTCCTGTATGCTTTCTGCGTTTCACGGCCTGTGTATGGCGCTGGCTGACAGCGTCCCCGGCGTGTCCGGCGGGACGATCGCGTTTATTCTCGGCTTTTATGACGATCTCCTGCGTGCGCTGCAGGGCCTGTTCAACGGAAAAGGTCCCGTGCGGCGGCAGAGCCTGCGCGCGCTGTTGCGCTTCGGCATCGGGTGGGGCGTCGGAATGGCTGCCTGTATTCTGGCGCTGGCGGAATTATTTGAGCTGCACGTCTATTTTATGTGCAGTCTGTTTCTGGGGCTGAGCGCGGCGGCGTTTCCGCTGGTAGCCCGCGCGGAGCGCGGTGCGCTGCGAAATACCGCGCGGTACGCGCCGCTGGCGCTGCTCGGCGCGGCGCTCGTCGTGGGGCTTACGCTGCTGCGCGAGGACGCGGCGGTTTCGCTGCGCGTCGACTTTTCGGAGCTTCGCGTCTGGCCGCTTCTGTACCTGTTTGTCTCCGGCGCGATCGCCGTCAGCGCGATGATCCTGCCGGGGATCTCCGGGTCGACGCTGCTTCTGATCGCGGGCGTCTATCTGCCTGCGATGCACGCGCTGCGTCAGCTGCTGCGGCTCGATTTTTCCGGGCTTCCCGGCATTCTGGCGCTTGGGCTTGGCGCAGCGGCGGGCGCAGCGCTGGCTGCCCGCGCCATCCGCGCCGCGCTGCGCCGCTTCCGGAGCCAGATGGTGTGGCTGATCCTCGGCCTGATGGCAGGCTCACTGTACGCCATCGTGATGGGCCCCGCCGGACTTCAGACACCGCAGACTCCGGTAAGCCTTCAGACGTTTTCGATGCCGGGCTTCCTGCTGGGCGCGGCGGTGCTCCTGCTGCTGGAGCTGCTGCGCGCCCACCGGCCGAATGCGGAAAAATCATCACGGTGACGCACCGGCGGGGGACGGAGCAGCCACGCCGCAGGGCCACCTTTTCGATTTTTTTTGCGTTTTTTCTCAAAATGTAGTATAGTGTACAAAACAAACAGGAGGCGCAAACGATGATCGAGGTCGAGTTATCTAATATTTGGGGGAGCGTCAGCCTGCCGGATCTGCTGTCCGGGGAGAAGGATCTGTTTGACGCGCATATGCAGCTCCGGACCAACGTGCCGGACGGCCCGGACTTTCTGGGCTGGCTGAACGCGCCGGAGGGCGTGATGGCCCGCGCAATGCTCGCGATCGGCAAGGCCGCAGAGAAGATCGCGGAGCTCGGCGATACACTCGTGGTCGTCGGCAGCGGCGACGCGCCGCTTGCGGCGCAGGCGGCGATCCGCGCACTTGGAAAAGAGGGGAGTGTCCGGCTGATTTTTGCGGGCACAAGCCTGTCCGCAAGCGCCTACGAGCAGCTGTGCAGCCGGCTCGAGGGGCAGGACTTCTGCCTGCTTCTGATCGCACAGAGCGCTGTCGATATGGAATGCGGCGTCGCTTCCCGCGCCGTCCGCTGGCTGCTTGACCGGCACTACGGGCCGGAGGCCAGGCAGCATATCTTCGTCTGTGCGCCGAAGGACAGCCTCCTGCATGGTATGGCGCAGGAGGAGGGATATACCTTCCTGGCCCAGCCTGCGCAGCTCGGCTGCGCGGATTCGGCACTTTCGCCTGCGGCGCTTCTGCCGATGGCGGTTTCCGGGATCGAGCCGCTCAGCGTGCTTGAGGGCGCGGGACAGGCGTATCATGATTATGACCTGCGCGCGTTTGAAAACCCTGTCTGGATGTATGCAGGCGCACGTCACGCGCTGGAGCTGCGTACGCGGCGCACGGAGCTTCTCGGCATCTTCGAGCCGGACTGCATGGCACTCGGCCGCTGGTGGGCCAGCAGCACGGCCCGGCGCAGCTGCCGCGGCGGATACGGCGTTCTGCCCGTCCCGGCAGAGCTTCCCGGTGCGCTCGACACGCTCGATGCCATGCTGGACGGCAGCCGCAGCGCGTTTGAAACCTTCCTGCGCATCCCGCTGCCCGCGAGACGGCGCAACATTGAGCTTGACTGGAAGGATTACGACGATCTCGGCTATCTCTCCGGCCACTCGGTCGGCGAGGCGGAGGGCGCGATGTTCGACGCGCTCGTGCAGACCCACGCCTCGCTCGATATCCCGCTGATCATCCTCTCCGCCGGGCAGCTGGACGCGCCGCAGCTCGGCGAGCTGTTCTACTTCCTGGAGCTGACCGCTGCCCTGTGCGCCGCGGCTGACGGGCTGAATCCCTTCGACCGCAAGCGCAGTTCTCCGACCAGAGCGCAGGCAGCCGCGCTGCTGCGCGGCTGAAGCCTGCTCCTGTTTACGATTTTTTCACAAGTAGGTTCTTGTGTTTCCGGCAGAAAGCTGGTACAATGAAGCTGACCACATGAGAAAAGGAGGAATGCCCGTATGGTCAATATTATGATGGGCCCCGAAGGCTCCGGCAAGACGAAGCTGCTCATCGGTGCTCTCAATCAGGCAGTTCAGCGCGAATCCGGCAGCATCGTCTGCATCGAGAAGGGCGATACACTGCGCTTCGACGTCGACCACAAGGTTCGGCTCATCGACATCAAGGAATACGCTTACGGCGGTTATCCGTTCCTGCGCGGCTTTATCAGCGGCCTGCACGCGGGAAACTTTGATATCACGCATATTTTTATCGACAACCTTTACAAGCTGTCGCAGGATAGCGACCCCAAGGAAACCGAGAATTTCCTTGACTGGTGCAGCGTCTTCTCCGCAGAAAACAGCGTCGCGTTTACGCTGACGATCGCGGGCGAAGCCAAGGATGCACCGGAATATATCGCAAGATATATGGACTGAATTTGAGATCGCAGGCGCTGCGGGCCTCCCACAGCGCCTTTTGAACGTTGGCAGAGGGGGCGCGGCATGGAGCAGCAGGAATATGCGCAGCGGGGCTATCTGCGCGAGGATTTTCGGCTCTTTCACCTCAAGGGCGCGATGGAGGAACAGCTCGACTGGCACTACCATACCTTCCACAAGCTGATCTTCTTTCTCGGCGGCCAGTCCGGCTACGGCGTCGAGGGGCGCAGCTACCCGCTTGAGCCCGGCGACGTGATCCTCGTCCCGCAGGGCTGCGTCCACCGGCCAGAGGCCGCGCCCGGTGCGCCGTATGAGCGCGTCATTCTCTATCTGTCGCCTGACTATCTCGCCCGCGCAGGCACGGCGGAGTGCCCGCTCGACAGCTGCTTCACGCTCGCCACGGCCCGCTTCCGCTTTGTCCTGCGCCCGCAGGAAGAGCGGCAGGCGCTGCGCCGCACGCTCTTCGCGCTGGAGAGTGCCTCCGTGCAGCCGGGCTTCGGGCAGGAGCTGCTGGCAAAGTCCCTTCTGACGCAGCTGCTCATTCTCCTGCGCCGCACCATGGACGCGCAGCCGCAGGCCGTGGAGAGCCTTGCGTCCGATGAAAAGATCGCGGCCATCATGCAGTATCTCTCCCAGCACCCGACGGAGTCTGTCTCCATCGACGATCTGGCCGCCCGGTTCTATATCAGCAAATATCACATGATGCGGCGCTTCCGCGCCGAGACGGGCTATACTGTCCATGCGTATCTGACCGGCAAGCGCCTCGCCCTCGCGCGCGAGCAGATCGCCGCCGGGACGCCCATTCTGCAGGCGGCCAGCGCCTGCGGCTTCGGAGATTACTCCGCATTCTGCCGCGCCTACCGCCGCCAGTTTGGCCAGCCGCCCAGCAGCGCAAAGCAGGATGCCGCCGAAACGCCGAAATCGCGAAAAAAGGCTTGACAGCGGGGCGACAATATGCTATGATTCTAAGGCTGAATTTGTCAGAGTGCCTGCGGGTGTAGCACAACGGCCAGGGCACCAGCCTTCCAAGCTGGGGACGCGGGTTCGATTCCCGTCACCCGCTCCATTATGCGCCAGTAGCTCAGCTGGATAGAGCAACTGCCTTCTAAGCAGTAGGTCGCGGGTTCGAGTCCCTCCTGGCGTGCCAATTCAGCCGGGCTAAAAAAAGAAAATTTCATATGGTGGGTGTAGCGTAGTTGGTTAACGCGTCAGATTGTGGCTCTGAAGACCGAGGGTTCGAGTCCCTTCACTCACCCCATTTTCTTTTTTTATGCAGGATTTTGCCGATACGCGCACGGGGATGTCGCCAAGCGGTAAGGCACAGGACTTTGACTCCTGTATGCGTAGGTTCGAATCCTGCCATCCCTGCCATAAGACCCGCTAGCTCAGCAGGCAGAGCACCTGCCTTTTAAGCAGGGTGTCCGGAGTTCGAATCTCCGGCGGGTCACCACGTCGCTGCGGACTGCATATCGTTCGCAGCGACTTTTTATGCTTCGCATGAAAAGTCACTTCTCACTCATTTCGTCGCAGCTCCTCCCAAAATCGCAATCGCTGACGCTGGATTGCGATTTTGTTTTTCTAATTTGGCAGTGATCCATAGTGTTCAGATCATACACGCCGCTGTGAGCATCCGGGCTGCAGCCTGCGGTGCGGTCATGCCGGAGCCAGGCGGCGTGCGCATACAGGGTGCAGAGAAGCGTTTCGCAGGAGTGCGATCATTTTAACATATTCTGCTTAAACCCATAGCCTCTTTTTCAAATGCTCCATGAAATTTATCAAATCGTGCACAAAACGACAAAAAGGATTGCCTTATAGGAACGGGATGGATAAGATGGAGATAACCCAAAATAGGAGGCAGGAAAATGGACAAACAGAAGCCGGCCCTTGTGATCATGGCTGCGGGCATGGGCAGCCGCTTTGGCGGCCTCAAGCAGATTGAACCGGTCGATCCGGAGGGGCATATCATAATCGATTTTTCTCTGTTTGATAGCTGGCGTGCGGGGTTCCGCGACGTTGTGTTTATCATCAAGCGCGAGATGGAAGCAGAATTCCGGGCGTGCATTGGCGACCGCATGGAGCGGTATTTCCATGTGTCTTATGTATATCAGGACCTTGACCGTCTGCCGGAGGGCATTGAAATTCCGAAAGGACGGACGAAGCCGTGGGGGACCGGTCACGCGCTGGCCTGCTGCAGGGGCACGGTAAACGGACCGTTTGCCGTCATCAACGCGGACGATTTCTATGGCCGTACGGCCTTTTCGGAGATTTACAGCTTTCTGGAGGCGCAGACCGACGCGAGCAAGTACGCCATGGTTGGCTACCGCCTGAAAAATACGGTGACGGAGTTCGGTTCCGTGGCCCGCGGCGTGTGTGAGATCGAAAACGGGATGCTGACCGGCGTGACAGAGCGCACGAAGATCTACAAAAAGGGCGCGGATGCCGAATATACCGAGGATGGCGTACAGTTCTTCCCGCTGGCGGGCGATACAATTGTGTCGATGAACCTCTGGGGATTCTCGGCGCGCGTGCTGGATGAGCTCTGGAACCGTATGGGGGTGTTTTTGAACGACGCCATTCCGGCCAATCCGCTCAAGTGTGAATATTTCCTGCCGTTTGTGGTGAACGCACAATTGGCGGACAAGTCTGCAAGCGTGCAGGTGCTGCCGTGCGAAGAAGCGTGGTACGGCGTGACCTACCGCGAGGATCTGGATTCGGTCCGGGAGGCTGTGGCGAGGATGAAGACGGAGGGCATTTATACGCAGGCGCTTTGGACATGACGAACAGCTTCCTGTGCGCATATCAATGACCTTTATAACAATACACAACGTAAAGCACCCGGTCAGCACAATTGCTGGCCGGGTGCGAATTTCAGCCTGTGTTCCGGAAGGATGCCGGGAACCGGCGGCTTCGGGTATATGACCTGCGGTTACGCCGTTTCCTTTCTGAACGTCACAACAAACGCGCCCTTTATCTGCATTGACGTTCCCATGTAATCGTATGCCGCAAGCTCCCAGCCCTCGGCAGCTCTTTCATTCAACAGCTGATCCAGCATCGAAATGTCCGCTGCATTCGCCTTGTCCGAAAACCATTTTGTGCTGACCGTTAAAATTTCTGTTTTGTAAGTATACATGAAAAACCTCTCCTTTTAAAATACTGTTCCCCGAAATATTCCGGGCGATGAAGCGCCGGGGGATCGATGCCGGGACGGTTCTGCGCAGGATGAAGCGTCTGTCAGAACGCAAAAAACACGGATGCGCCTTGTAAGGAACGCGTTTCGTATCAGTCTTTTTTGGTCATTTCGTAAAATAGTGCTTTGCTTTTCCTGCGGGATATTGTACAATAAAACAGGGTATTCCCCACCGGAGCCTATCCGGTATCCCGAACATGGAGTGATTCAATTTGCACAGCACACTACTGGCATTCGATATCGGAACCAGCGGCCTGAAGGCCTCGCTGGTCGATGAAAATCTCAATATTATCCGCAACGTCACAACATCCTATCCCACGCACCACTACCCGAACGGCGGCTGCGAACAGGAGGCCGCCGACTGGTGGATGAGCGCCGTGCGCGCCATGATGATGCTGCGGGAGCTTGCGCCCGAATACGTCAAGCGTGTCGACGCCATCGGCGTTTCCGGCCATATGCTCGGCTGCCTGCCCATGGATAAGGACGGGCAGACGCTGCGCCCCGCCATGATCCACGCCGATACCCGCGCGCTGGCCATTTCCAACGCCCTGCGCGCCAGATTTGGCCGGGATTATTTCTATGAGATCTGCGGCAACGTCCTTTCGCCCGCATCCACCCTCTGCAAGACGCTCTGGCTGAAGGAGAACGAGCCGGAGCTCTACGCCCGTACATACCGCATCCTGCAGTCGAAGGATTATCTTGTCTACCGCCTCACGGGCCACATGGAGACGACCGATATGTCCGACGCGTCCCACGGGCTGCTCATGAATCTGGAAACGCGGCAGTACGATACGGAGATGTTCCATAACGTGGGCGTCGATCTGGATAAATTCCCGCAGATCCACACCAGCTGCGAGATCGCGGGCCGGTTGTCGGAGGAAGCGGCGGGCTGCCTCGGTCTGCGTGCGGGAATTCCCGTGTCCGTCGGCGGCGGAGACGGGGCCTGCGCCAATGTCGGCGCAGGCGTGGCAAAGCCGGGCGATTTCTATCTCAGCCTCGGAACCACCGCATGGATCGCCGGTCAGATGGACGCGCCGTTCATCGACCCGCAGCACCGCGTATTCCATATTTACGCGCTCGACGGCCACGGCTGCAACGTCTTCGGCACCGAGCAGTGCGCCGGACGCTCTGTCTCATGGGCCATGGACCTGTTCGAGGTCGCCTCCGCGCGTGCGTTTGATTCCGCTGCGGCGACCGCTCCGGCAGGCGCGGGCGGCCTTATCTACCTGCCGTATCTGGAGGGCGAGCGCTCTCCCGTCTTCGACGCGCAGGCGCAGGGCGTTTTCTTCGGTATGAACACCACGCACAAGCGGGAGCATTTCCTCCGCGCCGTTCTGGAGGGCACGGCCTGCGGCCTGAGCCAGATCCTGGACGTCATGCGCGAAAAGCAGCAGATCGAGGAGCTGCGCATCATCGGCGGCGGGGCCAAGTCGAAGCTCTGGAAGCAGATCCTTGCCGATGTGTGCAATGTGACGCTCCACGATGTATCGACGTTCTCCGACAGCGCCACGAGCCTCGGCGCGGCAGCCGCAGCAGGCGTCGCCATCGGCCTGTTCGGGAATCTGCCCGAGGCGTGCAGCCACATCCGCATGAGCGGCGACATTGAACCCGACCTGGCGGTTCAGGAAGCCTACGCCCTCACCAAAAAACGCTACGCCATGCTCTATCCCAGCCTCAAGGAGGCGTTCCACACCAGAGCGTGACACCACTTCGTTGTAGGGGCGGACGACTCTGTCCGCCCGCAGAACACAGTGCTTTTTCTGTAATCCACGGCGAATTCGCAACATTTTGGGGCCGACAGAGTCGTCGGCCCCTACAAGACAGCGTTTTTCTAAGCGGAGAATTTTAAATCTGCTTCGCCACCCACAGCGTCTTCGCCAGCCCTTCCGCCGCTTCCAGCAGACCGATGCAGCTTTCCATGGAAGCGCTCACACATACAACGCCGTGTCCGCCGAGCAGGCAGAGCGGGCTGTGCGCCAGCGCTGCCTCGATGCCCTTGTGGATCTCGTGCGTCCCGTTTTTGCCGTAGGGCAGGCACACGAACCGCTGAAATACAACGTGCAGCGAGCAGTCCTCCGGGACGATAAAGTCCCGGTACCGCAGCGCATACGCCGTCAGATACGGGCAGTGGCAGTGCACGACGGCGTTCACATCCGGCCTCGCCCGGTAGACGGCCTCGTGCAGCAGATACTCGCTCGACCGCTTCCCGCGCCCGCCGATCTGCGCGCCGCTTTCGTCCATGACGCTGATATCCTCCCTCTGAAGCAGCAGCTTCATCCGGCCGGACGGTGTGATATACGTCAATCCGGTTTCCCGGTCTATGATGGAGGCGTTGCCCTCCAGCGCGGTCACGAGGCGCTTCTGCTCCAGAATGTTTGCGAAAAATGCAAGCTGCTGTGCGTAATCCATTGCAGTGTCTCCTAAAATCAAAAAATGCATATGCATATTTTATTGTCTTTGCTGCCCGAAGTCAACGGGCGGCCCGATCAAACAGGAGGTATTTGAACCATGCTGAAAAACATCCCGCCCATCCTTTCCCCGGAGCTTCTGAAGGTATTGGCCGAAATGGGCCACGGCGACCGCATCTGCATCGGCGACGGCAATTTCCCCGGCGCATCCATGGCCAAGCCCAACAATTGCGTCTTCCTCCGTGCCGACGGCCATGGCGTGCCCGAGCTGCTCGACGCGATCTTGCAGGTCATCCCGCTTGACGAGTATGTCGAGCACCCTGTCATGATCATGCAGGTCGCCGAGAAGGACAGGGGCATGGAGATCCCCATCTGGGACGAATATAAAAAGATCGTCGCCAAATACGACGCGCGCGGCGAAGCCGCCTTCGGCAGCTATGAGCGCTTCGAATTCTACGACGAGGCCCGCAAGACCTACTGCATCCTCCAGTCCGGCGAAACTGCCATCTACGCCAACGTGATTTTGCAGAAGGGCGTTATTAAATAAGCAACCTGCGCAAAGCAGCCTCGGCCATGCGGCCGGGGCTGCTTTTGTGCCTGCGTATTATTTCTTTTCCGCGTTGGCCTGTTCCAGCTTGTGCTGGCGGCGGTTGCGGACGGCTTCGTCCATCGGATGGATCTCGCCTGCGGCCTGCAGGGCCATTTTGGTCAGCAGCGGGCCGACCAGCTCGTAGATCAGAATGGCGAACAGCGTAATGTTGCGGATCAGATCGCCCTCCGCGCCGAGCTGGCGCGCCGTCACGCACATACCGAGCGCGACGCCGGCCTGCGGCAGCAGCGTGATGCCGAGATACTTGCAGATCTGCGGCTCACATTTCATGAGCTTTGCGGAGTAATGCGCGCCGAGATACTTGCCAAGCGAGCGCGTCAGAATATACACAACGCCGATGAGAACGATCATACCGTCCTTGAACACGCCCAGATCCAGCCCCGCGCCGGAGATGACGAAGAACGCCGCAAACAGCGGGCTTGTCCACCGGTCGGATTTTTCCATGATCTCACCCGACAGCGGGCAGAGGTTACAGAACAGCGTGCCCAGCATCATGCATGTCAGCAGCGACGAGAAACCGATGGTCACAGGGCCGATCTTGAATTCCGCCATGGCCAGCGCCGAGGTCAGGAAAACAAATGCGATGGTCATGTTCAGACGGTTGGTGTTGGAGTTGAACAGCTTTTCCAGCTGCGTGAGCACCCAGCCGCCAAGTGCGCCGAGCGCCAGCGAGCACACGATCTCGATCAGCGGATCGACGACGATGGAGATCACATCGAACGAGCCGGTGTTGAGCGCCTTTGCGATGCCGAACGACACCGCAAACACGATCAGGCCGACCGCATCGTCCAGCGCGACGATGGGCAGCAGCAGATCGACCAGCGGGCCCTTTGCCTTGT